>Ga0310695_10001961_pt1 | contig 45540 bp, 35 predicted proteins | sample RumenRJG_04DNA_FD_203882 | JGI IMG/M metagenome (GOLD analysis project Ga0310695, IMG submission 203882) | Bovine rumen microbial communities from Lethbridge, Alberta, Canada - RJG_04 (v2) (version 2) | ecosystem: Host-associated > Mammals > Digestive system > Stomach > Rumen | place: Canada... | reverse complement strand
AGGTGCCTGAGCACAATCCTGTGCAGGAGTTCCTCAACAGCCTGCCAGAATGGGACGGACAGAACCATATCGCTAAGGTCCTCTCACGTCTGCCCGGCATCACCTCTGAGCAGCTTAACTACCTGACGATCTGGCTGCGATCCTCTGTTGCCCACTGGATGCAGTTGGATATGCTGCATGGAAACGAGTGTGTACCAACGCTCATTGGTTTTCAGGGTTGTGGAAAGACCACTTTCGTACGACGCCTGTTGCCCCTGCATCTGCGTGAGTATTACCTCGATCATCTCAACCTTGCCAACAAGTTTGATAAGGAGATGGCTCTAACGAACAATCTCTTCGTCAATCTCGACGAGTTGGATGCCATCCGCCCCAGCCAGCAGTCATCGCTGAAGCAGACATTGTCTGTAAGTAAGGTGAACGGACGTCCAATCTTCGGCAAGACCCAGGAGGATCGTCCTCGTTTCGCATCGTTCGTGGCTACCACCAACAATCGTCATCCCCTGAAGGATGTCACAGGAAGCCGTCGATACATCTGCATTCAGATTCCTGATGGTCAGATGATAGACAATTCTGGTGAAATCGATTATGGCCAGCTTTATGCCCAGGTGGTTCACGAGATTCGCGACTTGGAGGCTCCATACTGGTTTAACAACGATGAGGTGGCCCGTATCCAGCAGCTGAACCAGAACTTCATGGAGAAGAAGGACCTTGGTGAGATGTTTATCGCCTGTTTCCGTCAGCCGAATGAAGGTGAGGTGGTGAAGACAATGAATTGTGGTCAGATGATTGACATTATGCAAAAGGATTATCCTACTCTGCAAAACACTATGGGCAATAGGGTTAAGCTTGGCAAGACTATCTCAGCTATGGGATTCGAACACAAGGAGCATTCTCATGTGGCCTATTACAAGGTGATTCCACTAAAGGCTGCATGAGGGGGATGTTAGGGTTGACGGGAGAGATTTGGGAGGGATTTTGAGCATCTCTCCCATGCTCCAACCCCTCTGTACAAAGGCATTTCAGAAGATTTAGGGAGAGATAGATAGATTTTTACGCACAACAATAAAAATTTTAGTTATATGGATAATAAAGAACTTACTTACAAAGATATTCCAATGGGATATCCATTGTGCTTCAATAGTGAATGCGCAAAGAAAGAGAATTGTATGCATTATCAGGCCATGCTTCTGAAGCAAGATGGCAGGAACTATGGAAATGCTGTCTATCCTACCGCATGGCAAGATGGTGAGTGCAAGTGTTTCAGAGAAAAAAGGTTTGTAAAGAAGGCTTGGGGATTCAAGCACCTCTATGACAATATCCCCCAAAGGGATAAAGTGGAGGCTCGTCGTCGTGTACGTTCATATTTCAGCAGGGGCTGTGGTCCGTACTACAGGGTTGATAATGGCGAAAACATGATTTCTCCTAAGCAGCAGGAGGATATCATGAATATCATTGCCAAATTCGGCAGCACAGAAGGTATCAAGTTCGACCATTACGTGGAGAAATGGGACTTTGGCTATTAATTGAAAAAGGCGCGGCTCGTGAGAGTCGCGCCTTTATTGCAGGACGTGTATCTTTAGTTCCAAATGCTCTTAAACCGACGCACTTGAGCCTCATAAGATGCACCTGTGATTGAGAGGCTATTATAAATAGACTTTGGGAATACCAGATTAGTCATAGACATAGAGCCGTCATTTGTAAAGACTTCTACTGATGACTGATCAACAAAGATATCCAAGATAACAGTATTGCCAATAACGTTAAGCGGAGCCTGAATGGAAGGTATAGAGAACGAACCATTAAAACTGCTCTGACCTGTAGCTGATGTACGATGGGCAGTAATAGTACGGGCTGACGCATTAACATCTATCACATATTTCTCATCAGAGGAATTGCCAAGCGCAATTGTAGAGTTCTTATCGAGATTGAGGGTAATACGCAACTGATAGGCATCCTTTACATCAAGACTTGAACCTGCCGATTGCCAATTCTCAGCAATATTATCGATTTCGCTGACAACAGTATTGGCCAGCAATGGCTTACCATCATACTCAATGAGCTTTAACTCACGAGGGAGAGTCATTGCAGAGCGCCAAGGTGAGCAAGGCACAGCACCGGCATACTGCCAGTTATTCATCCAACCGATCATAACCTTGCGATCACCAATATTACTCCAGGTAACACCCGCATAGTTATCCATACCATAATCAAGCCATAAAGGATACTCAAGATTGTCAGCTGTGAAAGTAGTTCCATCAAACTTTCCCACGAAGTACATCGTACCAGATCCAAGTAAAGGTCCACCAGGATTGACGCTGACAATCATTACCCATTTGTCGCCAAACTGAAGCAAGTCGGGACACTCCCACTGCAAACTTGGACGACCGGCCAGAGGAACAAAGAATGTGCTAAGGTGGCTCCAGGTCTTCAGATCCTTAGAGCCATATAGTTCCACACCCATCTTCCAACCTTTTGCCAAAGCCATAACCCATTGCTTGCTACCTTCGTGCCAGAAAACTTTGGGATCGCGAAGATTATCATCGTCGTTCTTGATGACAGGATTACCCGCATATCGGGTAAAGTTCTTGCCACCATCTGTGCTATAGGCAATAGACTCCTGCTGCTTACCATCGTCGCCTGCAGATGTATAGAGAGCGACCATTGCATTGGCACCAAAGCCAGCAGTATTATCCTTGTCAATAACTGCTGAGCCCGAGAATATTGCACCCAGCTCATCTCGTGTAAGGGCAACATCCTGCTCTGTCCAGTGTACGAGGTCAGCAGAGGTAGCGTGACCCCACGACATATTACCCCAGTCATTACCCTGTGGGTTATACTGATAAAAGAGATGCCATGTTCCATCGACATACACCATACCGTTAGGATCATTCATCCAATTTTTGGAAGGTGTAAAATGTATCTGAGGACGATACAGTTCATTATAACTTGCCGCTGGTGTCGGTGTATCGCTTGGGTCAGAAGGGGTAACAGGTTGTTCTGGCTGGGGGTCATCAATCAAAGGATTATAATCCTGTTTGTGATCATCATCTTTTGAACAACCTGCAAAGGTAGCCGCCATTGCGACGGCCACCAATGCTGCAGGAAAGAAATACTTCTTTTTCATAACTACCCAATTAAAAAACACTCGTAATAAAACTAACGTGTCTTAAGATATTCGAGAGAGTTCTTAGCAAGTGTCAGTACATTGTTCTGATAGATGTTATTCTTAGGATGAGCACTCTTGTCTGGTGTACCGTCAGCATTCTTCATTGAGAATTCGCAGCCACCATTACCTATGCAGAGAAGAGTTCCTTTGAATTCGGTATTGCCTTGCTGAGCCTCCCATACGTTCATCTGGCTAACCCACCATATTTGGCTGTCCCATGTGCCGAGTGGATATATACCGAAGGTCTGGGTGCACTGTGTGTAGCAAGCTTCCTCGGTGTTGCCTATACCTGTCCAGAGTGAAGGAAGATTGAAGAACAGACAGTTATGGTCTTCAGTCCAACCTGGCCCCTTGAAGGCGATAAGCTTGGTATCGGCATTAGTCTCTACTTCAAGACCCTTATAGATAGGATGTGATGAATGGTCCTTCTTGAACTTATGGTCGGGATACAGCTCTACAGCCATCTTCCATACATCGTTGTTGATGCCGCCAAAGCCTGTTCCGATAGCGCGGTCGTTACTCTTCATCTCATCAAGACTGATACGGCCGAGATGTCCTGCATAAACTGTAGCGTGGCTCCAAAGCAACAGACTTCCACCATCTTTATACCAATTCCTGATTATAGGTGTAGCTGTCTCAACTACTTCTGGCATAGCGAATACTTCTCCCTCGCCAACACCCTCAAGGTCACGCAGCCAAAAGAGTACACGGAACGGATCAACATCAGCAGCACTCTTAATATTTCCGAAGTAGAGATACTGAGCCGTTGGGTAAGTATCATGCAACCACAACCAGGCAGATGCCTCATCATCGTCACCTTTCTCTATAAGCTCCTCAGGAGTAGCATAAACACTCAGGAAGCCGATTGCCGTCTTACCAATGCGCAGAGAAGACTTTGTTGAAAGCGATGTGCCTTTGTCATTCTTTGCTACCAGTGTTACATCCCAGGTGTCACCTGTTTCTACGTCACTGATAATATAGCTTGTAGCAGAACCGCTCAAGGTCTCATTGACAGTCCTCTTGCCATTTGTGGCTGTAAAGAGGATATTAGATGCATCTGCAGCCTTGTTCCAAACGACAATGGCGTCATAACCGCCAGTCTTGTCAATCTGACTCATCTGTACACCACTGATGCTAGTAGCACCTTCACGGGTGTAGTTCTTAATAACACCATTAGAGACGTTGCTTCCATCCGTAACCTTAAATACATATTCAAAAGGTACGTTTGTTGGAACATTCTTATGGATGAAACTGTTACCGCTAACCGTTTCGCTGCTCGAAAGGGTTCCGTTGCGATAAACAGTAACTCGCATCTGGCTGTTCTGAGATGGCCATGTCCAAGTATAGTCGTCACCAGTAAGTGATCCTGTAATCTGTGTGGCATCTGGGGCAGAGAGCTTCATTGCCTCGCGGTCGATGTCCTTATCCTGACAGGCTGTCAGGATAAGCGCGAACATCGCCATTATAATGATTGAAATCTTTTTCATAACTATTAATTCTTAATTCTTAACTATTAACTCTTAACTATTAATTGTATCCCTTGTTCTGGGTGTACAGTCCAGGTACATAATAGAGCTGGATATAAGGCAGAGGGAAGTACTCGTTTTTACCAGATGTGAAATGAGCATCCTTGTAATACTGGGCATATGTCTGGCCTTCATAAACAGAGTTTTGCTCAACCTCAAAGAAAGCATTAAGAGTCTGTGAAGCGATACCCCAACGGCGCAGATCGAAGAAACGGTTGTTCTCCATAGCCATCTCCAGACGGCGCTCCCACTGCAAGCATTGGCGAGCCTTCTCCTTTGTACTGAAATAACTTACAGGATAGAGTGCGATCTCACACTGGTCTGCAGCGTATGCGATGTGCTTGCTTACAGAGTTCTTAGCTCGCTGACGGATGTCGTTGATGATGGTACGTGCCTCTTCCAGTGAACCTGTCTCGATGAGAGCCTCAGCGCGCATCAGCATAACGTCAGTATAACGGAATACGTAATCGTTCATAGCGAAAGCCTGCCAAGGATTGTCGAAGGTCTCACCCTTGCTGCGCTGTGGCACCTCTTTCAAAGAAGCATAGTAACCATAGGTGTTAGGAGTACGTGAGTTGTCCTTTGTCATAGTGTACTCTGCCTCGTACTTGTATGGGAAGGTAGGCATGCCAACTGTATGGAAAAGACGTGGATCCCACTTCTGTGCATTGGGTACACCATTCGTTGGATAGGCTATCTCCTTATTATAGTCATCGAACATAGGCAGACCATCCTTTGTCTTAAATGCGTTCACCAGGTTCTGTGTTGGCTTATGGAAGTCCCATCCGCATGACCACATCTGCCAGCAGCCATTAAGCATGTTACTCCAGTTGGCACGACCATATAGAGTATTATCGTCCTGATAGTCAGAGTGCTGTACTGCAAAAACGCTCTCTTTAGAGTTCTTATACTCTGGGAGGAAGATATCGCCAAAATCCTCAAGATAACCATACTGAGAGTTCTGAACTTCCTGGGTATATTTCAGCACTTCCTGCATATATTGGTTACTGATATGATTTACACCAGTAGAAGCCTCGTAGCCATCGCCCCAAGCGAGAGTAAGATAACACTTGGCCAAATAGGCAGCAGCAGCAATCTTGTTAGCGCGACCTCCATCGGCCTGTTTTGCTGGTAGCACATCATAAGCTGCCTTGAAGTCAGCAATAATCTTTTCCATCAACTCCTGATGAGTGAACTGGTTGTTAGGAGTCTGCTCCTCTGTGTGGTTCCTATATACTTCCTCATCTACCCAGGGCACCTGATTCCAAAGCTGGATAAGCTTAAAATAGAAATGAGCACGCAAGAAACGAGCCTCACCCTCACGGATGGCCTTTGTAGCAGCACCAAGCTTATCATCGCCATAGTTCTCAAGAGATACAAGTGCACGGTTACAACGACTGACAGAGCAATAGAGGTGATACCATAACTCGTCCATATGATCAGGTGTAGATGCTGTCAGTGTAGACCATACTTCTACTGGATGATAGTTGGTATCAGTAGTACCAGAACCACCTTTCATGGCATCATCACTACTAACGTCGCCATAAGGCCACATATTGAATGGATAAGTATACCAGTCATCGCCCAACTTGGCATAGGCAGCAGTCACCATTTCATCTGGTTGACTCATTGCAAGATCCTCACTGATGACGCCTTTGGGCTCAACGTCTATGAAATCGTTGCAGGAAGTAAGCGTACCGCAAACGATCAGACCTGCGCATATTGCTTTATATATTGTCTTCATAATCTTTTCTTTTTTTACTTTTTACCTTTTTACTTCTCTTCCTTTAGAACGATGTCTGGATTCCAAATGATATGCTTGTACTATTAGGATACATCCAACGTGGGTTCTCAGGATCAGGACATGTCAGAGAACTGCTCTTAATGGTGAGCAAATTGTGTCCTGATATATATACACGGGCACTTGTCATGTTCAGTCTGCCAATAAGACTCTTTGGCAAGTTGTAGCCAATCTGTACCTGACGAAGCTTAGCATATGAACCATTCTCTACGAAGTAAGTAGAAGTGCGATTCTCGTTACCGGTATTATTTGTGGTAAGAGCAGGAATGGTACTACCTGTGTTAGCGGTAGTCCATGCATCGAGCATACGATTACCCTTGTTAGAACCAGCGTCTGTGATACTGTAGAAGTCAGTCTGGAACTTCTGATCGTTATATACATCCTGACCAGCTACACCCTGCCAGAACATATTGAAGTCGAAATCCTTATAACTGAGATCAACATTCAGACCCCATGAGAAATTGGGTACAGGACTGAAAATCCAGGTCTGATCATGCTCATTGATTACACCATTACCATCGAGATCGGCATACTTAAGACCACCTACACGTGCATTATCCTGACCACTTGCAAGAACCTCTTCCCGGCTTTGGAAAAGACCATCAACAACATAACCTACTATTGATCCATAAGGACGTCCCGACTCTACGAGATTCTCCTTAGATGTATGAACGTATGATCCGGTAGTTGTCTCAGGCAGATAAGTAACCTTAGAGCGATAGAAGTCAACATTTCCGTTAATGTTGTATGACAACCCATAGGCTGTTGTATGGCGATAGCCAAGTGAGAACTCCATACCCCAGTTCTGAAGACTTGGGCCATTGAGCCAGCTTGCGCCACCTTCACCCATCGAACCAAGATAAGCAGGATTAATCAGCATGTCCTTTACTTTTTTAATATAGGTGTCAAATGTACCATAGACAGAGCTTCCCAGGAAACGGAAGTCAAGTCCGGCATTCCACTGCTCAGTGGTCTCCCACTTCAAGTCGTTGTTCTGGGCCTGTGTGGCACGGAAACCTGAGGGGAATATACCGCTCCCCTGAAGAGCGAGGTCGTAGGCTGTAGATTCGTTACGACCGCCACCGTAGGTAGCTGCATAGAGTCCATAGCGGGCATAGTTAGAGATAGCCTGATTACCTGTCTGACCCCAAGAAGCACGAATCTTCAGGTCATCAATCCAATCCTGTCCGAGGTGCTGAGAGATACGATAACCGAGGGTGGCAGCTGGGAAGGTACCATAACGGAAGTTCTCACCAAAACGGCTTGAACCGTCATGACGAATCGTGAACGAAGCGAGCAAGAGGTCTTTCCAGTTATAATCAACCTTACCGAAGAATGAAACAAGATTGTAGCCTTCCTGTATACCACTTGCACGCTGAGTGCCAGTTGCAGCATCAGGATACATATAATCATAGTTCTCGAGGGCGAACATCTGCGCATAGGCATTTGAGTGCTCATCTATGTCTCTGTGGAGCTCAATACCACCCAATACGATAAACGAGTGGTCAACACCAATGTTGAAGTTATAATTGGCCGTATTAGACCATGTCCACTTGGTAGAGGTCTTGGCACCCATGCTGGCTGACGGAGTTGAGTTGTTAACAACATCCGAATGCCATGTATAAGTAACGCTATGGATATTCTCCGACCACAAGTCAAGACCAAAGTTTGAACGGAGCAGCAGTCCTTTGATTGGTTCGATATTAACGAACGCATTACCAAATATACGCCACATCTTCAGGCGGTTATCACGGTTATGATACAGCTCACGCAGAGGGTTCTGGCGATCGCTCATGCCACCTACCGGACCAGAGAATGTAATATCATCTTCTTCGTAAACAGGCACTGTTGGGGCCATTTTCAAAGCATTCTCCAATGGCTGGCAGTCAACCTGATTAGAATATGTAATAGTTGCATTCTCACCCACGGTAATCATCTTATTTACCTTGAAGCTGGTATTGATACGAGCAGAGAAACTTTCAAAGTCTGTATATTTCAGAATACCCTCGTTCTTCTTGTAGCCAAAAGAGAAGAGAGCTGATGATTTATCTGAAGCCTTGGATATCGAGAGGTCGTAATTCTGTGAGAAGCCTGTGCGAGAAATGGCATCGAGCCAGTCTGTATCACTGTAACGCATAGTGCGCTTAGAATTGATATATCCATCGTAAAGACCATTTACAGTGAAGTTGCGCATCTCACCTGTTGCCGGATCATAAGCACTGATTGGAGTGCCTGCAGAGGCATTAAGTGTCAATCCGTAATTATTTGCATACTGCTCAGGATCAAGACCATCGTTCATGGCTGCCTGAGCCATTGATGTGGCATACTCTGCCGAGTTGGCAAGTTTCATCATGGTCTGAGAATTGTAGAATTGAGCAGTGAGGTTTGCAGAGAAGTCAACCTTTACCTTATCGCCCTTCTTACCACTACGAGTAGTGATGATGATTACACCATTAGCAGCGCGACTACCATAGATAGAAGCAGAAGCAGCATCCTTCAACACCTGCATTGACTCGATATCGTTCATGTTCAGTGTATTCAGGTTGGTGGTTGTGGGCACACCGTCGATAACGAACAGAGGATCCTGCGATGAGTTGAAAGAACCGATACCACGAATGCGGACGGTACCTGCACCTACAGGTGAGCCATTAGAGGTAATGGTCATTCCAGGTACCTTACCCTGCAAAGCTCGCATAGGGTCTGTATCTGAAGAAGTCTTCAAGTCTTTTGTCTCAACTACTGAAACTGAGCCCGTCAAGTCAGCTTTGCGCTGTGTCTGATAACCTGTTACAACGACTTCAGCCAGTTCTTTAGCATTGTCCTTAAGAGTTACCTGCATGCCATTCTTAGCTGGCAGCTCCTGTGTAGCATAGCCGATATAGGAAAAGACAAGAGTCTTTCCCTCAGCGACCTTAATCTTAAAGTTACCGTCGAAATCGGTGATTGTTCCGTTCGAGGTTCCTTTCTCCATTACTGTGGCTCCGATGACCGTCTCGCCTGTGGCGTCGACTACAGTACCACTAATCTCCGTCTGCGCGTACATTATAGTACTTGTCAGAAGAGCTAACAAACTTAGAAAAAGTTTCTTTAGTTGTTCCATTGTTGACATTTTAAATTGATTAGTACTCTTGTGAATTAAACTTTCTGCTGCAAAAGTACAAACCTATTAGGATGTAGTATATAAAATATCGTTCATTGCACCCCAAAATTGTTACATGTAACATATTTGCGATGAAATGAACGATTTTTGCTAATCAAATATATGGTAGTTAGCTTTGATTCAGGTCTGACGGACTGACTCCAAACTCATCCTTGAAACATTTTGTAAAGTAACTGGGAGCAGTGAATCCTACCTCATAAGCCACCTCAGAGATATTCTTGTCTGTGGTCAGAAGGAGCTGATAGGCACGGTTCAGACGGGCAGTACGAAGCAGTTCATTAGGGGATGATCCTGAGATGGCCTTAACCTTTCGATAGAGCTGCACACGACTGAGATTCATCGCCTCAGCGAGGTCATCGACAGTGATGTCACTATTAGAAAGACGGGCCTCAACAACGTCCTTGAACCTAACAATGAACAAAGGCTCCTTCTTAATTTCTGTATTGTCATCTTTCTCTTCTTTCTCAGTAGCATTCTCTGTTTCTTTTTCTTCAGAAAATTCCTGTGGAGTTTCTTCGTTATTATGATGTTCTGCCACTTCTGATACATCCATATTCCAAAGGTTGCTGACCATACGCTCACGCTGGGCACTTGCCTTACCACGATGATAGAGATAGAAGAGCACCAGCACCAGGATAACTAAGGCAAGTAATATCAGTGCCATGAGGGTGATGGTACGTTGTGCGGCCAATTGCTCAAGATAACCTTTGGCCTTAGCCTGAAGCTTGTCCAGATTCTGAGCCTGACGGAGCACTTCATCGCTTTCAAGCAAAAGCACGTTGGCATTGTCGTGGGTAACAATGGCAGAGGTAAGAACCGTCTCACGCTGATATTCTTTGCCATCAAGGATATCAAGAGCCAGTTTCAGCAACTGATCTCCTCGTGTGGGATAGATATATGATGCCTCGAGCAGAGAGTCACGTACCTGCTGGATACCACCATTCTCGCCTGGCAGTCCGTCGATACCGCAAAACATCGGCAACGGATTAACTCCCCTCTCTATGAATGCCCTGCGGGCTCCAATGGCAGAACGGTCATTATGGGCAAACACGAGATCAATGTCATCGAGGCTGCCTTTATAGTTCTTTACCTCCTTGTAGGCTTTCTCTTCCGTCCAATCTCCCTGCAGGGTTATAGGCACCTCAATGAAACTGGTATTGATGGCATCTCTGAATCCTCTGTGACGATCATCAGCGGGCGAAGAGCCTTTAAGACCCAAGAGCTCCAACACCTGACCCTTGCCACTCAAACGGATAACGATGTAACCTCCCATCTGATGCCCCATCTCATAGTTGTCAGCACTTACGAATGCTGTGTATTTCTGAGAGTCTGTCTTACGTTCAAAGACTATAACAGGAATACCCTTGTCGAAGGCGCGATCGATAGCAGGAGTAACAGAGGCTCTCTGGTTAGGAGCTACGATGAGCAGATCTATACCACTATCCACCAGGCTGTCTATCTGCTGTATCTGACGCTGGGAATCATCATTTGCGGCAGTAAAGCGAAGCTCTACTCCCTCATGAAAGTTGGACTCCATCTGCATCTCTGAGTTCTGCCAGCTGCGCCAGATATCCTCAGAGCACTGCGATACGCCTATAATATACTCACGTTTCTTCTCGGAGCATGCCATCATTATCAGGCATAGTCCTAAAACCATAAGTCTATAAAAAAATCGCCTTTTCATCGTTAGAGTTGATTAGTATCGGCTACAAAGATACTAAAAAAATCGAAATACTCCTACTTTTTTCGTAAAAAAATAAAGACCCGAGCCGTATTTTGTTGGCTCAGGTCTTCACCTTATTTATATATATAGCGATTAGTTAGTCGCAAATCAGATTCTCACCAGTCATGTCTGAAGGCTGCTCAAGTCCCATGATATGGAGAATAGAAGGAGCAACATCAGCCAGACGACCGTCCTTAACTGTAGCCGAATTATTGTTGGTTACGTAGATGAAAGGAACGGGGTTCAGTGAGTGAGCTGTATTTGGAGATCCATCAGGGTTGATGGCGTTGTCTGCATTTCCGTGATCGGCAATGATGATTGCCTCGTAGTCGTTGGCCTTAGCAGCCTCGATAACCTCACGAACGCAGTTGTCGACAGCCCATACAGCCTTTGCAATAGCGTTGTAGATACCAGTGTGACCTACCATGTCACCATTAGCGAAGTTAACGACGATGAAGTCATACTTATTCTCGTTGATAGCAGCCACCAGCTTATCCTTAACCTCGTAGGCACTCATCTCAGGCTTCAGATCGTAAGTAGCCACCTTTGGAGAAGGTACCAGGATACGATCCTCACCCTCGTATGGAGCCTCGCGACCACCATTGAAGAAGAAGGTTACGTGAGCATACTTCTCTGTTTCTGCTGTGTGGAGCTGCTTCTTACCCTGCTTTGAGAGATACTCGCCCAGCGTGTCCTCAACGTTCTCCTTCGGGAAGAGGATGTGAACACCCTTGAAGTTAGCATCGTATGGAGTCATGCAATAGTACTGCAAACCTGGGATAGTCTTCATTCCCTGCTCTGGCATATCCTCCTGAGTCAGCGCGATAGTCATCTCCTTAGCACGGTCGTTACGGAAGTTAATGAAGATAACTACATCGCCCTCTTCGATACAACCATTGACAGATGCGTTGTGGATAGGCTTGATGAACTCATCAGTAACGCCCTCGTCATAACTCTCCTGCATGGCCTGAACCATATCAGTAGCCTGCTTACCTGTGCCGTTAACGATCAGGTCATAGCCTTCTTTTACACGCTCCCAACGCTTATCACGGTCCATAGCGTAGAAACGACCAACAATTGAAGCGATAGCAGCATCATTTGCAGCGCAGACATCGCTCACCTGCTGTATAAAGCCCTTACCGCTCTTGGGGTCAGTATCACGACCGTCCATATAGCAATGTACGAACACCTGGTTCTTCAGACCGTAAGCCTTACCAATCTCAATGAGCTTAAACAGGTGATCAAGGCTTGAGTGTACACCTCCGTCAGAAGTAAGACCCATCAGGTGCAGCTTCTTATTGTTCTCCTTAGCGTATGTGTAAGCAGCCTTTACCTGAGGATTCTCCATGATAGAGCCATCCTTGCAGGCACGGTTAATCTTCACGAGGTCCTGGTAAACAATACGACCAGCACCGATATTGAGGTGTCCCACCTCAGAGTTACCCATCTGTCCATCGGGCAGACCAACGTCCTCACCAGAGGCTTGGAGCTGAGAGTGAGCCGAAGTGGCTGTCAACAAATCGAGATACGGGGTTGGCGTGTTGAAGATCACGTCACCCTTACCATGCTTACCGATTCCCCATCCATCGAGAATCATGAGTAATGCTTTCTTTGCCATAACTTTTTGTATTTTTGACGTTATTTTCTTTTCAGGCTGCAAAGTTACGAATTTTTTTTGTATCTTTGCACTCTGAATTCTATTATTTTTCAAACATGGTGAAGAGAATTAGCAAGAGATTGTTGTTTATTACGATATTACTTGGCATTTTGACAACTGGAGATGCCCAACAGGCCTATCAGATTATCAAAGATAATCCTGATATTGCAGCCAGCAACTACTATGCATATCCGATGCCAACGAAAAAGCTTACCCCTGCACCTGCAGGCAAGCGCCCATTCTATATCAGTCATTATGGCCGTCATGGGTCACGTTACTTGGATAATCGTAAGGGCTATGATATACCCTATGGTTATTTGCATAAAGGTGATTCGTTAGGCAAACTGACGCCATTGGGCAAGGAGATGCTACAACGCATGGCTGATATTATCGAAGATGCTGAAGGCTATTGGGGCACTCTTTCTCTGCTTGGGCAGATACAGCATCGAGACATAGCACGCCGTATGGTAGAGCGTTTTCCTGAGGTTTTTGAGGGGAATGTTGTTATGGATGCCCATAGTACTATTGTCAACAGGTGTATCATGTCAATGGCAGCAGCTCTGACACAGTTGGCGGCCATGAATCCGCAGTTGGAGATTCGCATGGATGCATCGCAGCACGATATGTACTACATGAATCATCAGGATAAGCAGTTGCGCGACTCCATGATGACTAAGAGGGCCAAGGCTGCTTATGAAGCTTTTATTAAGAACATCAAACACAATCCTCGTGTCACCAACCTGCTATTTAATGACACAGCCTATATCCGCGAAAACGTAAGTGACTATTGGTTACCCTACTATCTGCTAAAGACTGGTCTGATGCAGCAGAACACCAAACAGCAAGGTGGCCCGCTTGTTGCCATGTTTACGAATAAAGAGATACACCAATTCTGGCAAAACGAGAACGCCTGGTGGTACATCATGTACGGACCATCACTGCTCAATGGCGGTTGTCAGCCTTATACTCAGCGATATCTTCTGCGTCGTATCATTGCCGATGCCGACAGTTGTCTGAAATTGGAGCATCCTGGTGCAACTTTACGTTATGGCCATGAGACAGTGCTCCTGCCATTGGTTTGTCTGTTAGATCTTAATGGATATGCCTTCCAGACTATGAATCTTAATGAGGTAGAGCCTAACGGATGGTGGGCGTGTAGGGTGTTTCCTATGGGGGCTAACCTACAATTTATCTTCTACCGCAAGAATCTGAAAGACAAAGATATTCTCTTTAAGGTTCTGCTGAATGAGGAAGAGGCGACATTGCCTTTGCCCACAACGACACCACCCTACTACCGCTGGCAGGACTTCCGCGAATTCTATCTTAAGAAACTCGATGCCTACGGCAGGATGGAATAGTTGCTACTCTTCAAATTCCAGACTCAACTGACCGTCGCCCAAGAGATTATAACTCTTGCGGTGATAAGGAGTGATGCCGAATTGTTTGATGGCCTCACGATGTTTCTTAGTAGGATAACCCTTGTTTGAGAGCCAGTCGTATTGCGGATATTCCGTGGCTAGTTCATTCATATAGTCATCACGATAGGTCTTGGCAAGAATGCTGGCTGCAGCAATGGCGAGGTATTTGCCATCGCCTTTCACGATGGTGGTATGAGGTAAATCCTTATATTTCTTGAAACGGTTGCCGTCCACAATTACAGCCTCAGGGCGCACTTTGAGCTGATCCAGTGCCCTATGCATAGCTAAGATAGAGGCATTGAGGATATTTATCTTATCGATTTCCTCTGGAGTAACGATACCAACAGCCCAGGCAACAGCATCGCGTTCAATTATCTCACGAAGCTGATAGCGTTTCTTTTCAGTTAGTTGTTTGGAATCGTTTAAAAGTTCGTTCTGATAATCTTCTGGCAATATCACAGCTGCAGCATATACACTGCCAGCCAAGCATCCGCGTCCTGCCTCATCACAACCGGCTTCTATCTTCCCCTCGTAATAATGACTTAATAACATAACACTTTCTATTATTTCCTAAACAGCAATAATGACAGCAGAAATCCCACAATAAAGATTGTGGAGGTACCCAATACGATGGCAAGATAACTATGGAGATGAACGCCCGGCAACTGCCACATATCAGCAAGCGATATCCATGCTATAACCATCACTCCAACAACACAGCCTATAAAAGCTGCTACACAACTGATTCTCCTACGGACACACCCTAAGAGGAAAAGACCTAACATGCCTCCAGAGAAAATACTGGACAGCGTCCACCACGCATCTATGATACTCTCTACACTAAGCATTGCAAGAGCCACAACGGCTCCCAATACTCCCACTACGACACTGCTGATACGCAGAACCATAAGATTATTCCGTTCTACAGCCCCTCTGAAGAATGGTTTAAAATAGTCTGCCAATATGATAGTGGCTGCTGAAGTGACACTCGTAGAGACTGTGCTCATGCCGGCAGCAAAGATAGAGGCTATGAGTAATCCTCGCAAACCAATAGGCAGGCTGTTCACAATGAAATAGGGAAAAACATAATCGGGTTTCTGTGTAATCTCATCGGGTAAGTATGCCACACCTGCAGCATAATAGCTATATAGTGTAGTTCCTATAAGAAAGAAAAGTGCAGAAACAGGTATTATAAGGTAACCCCCAAAGAGTGCGGAGAACTTGGCCTCCTTATCATTTTTGGCAGCATGATAACGTTGCACGTAGTTCTGGTCGATGCCATAATTCTGTAGATTGATAAAGACACCATAGACAAGGCAAACCCAAAAAGTGCTTGTGGTCAAATCAGAGGTGAAAGCTCCCAATGAGAATTTATTCCCTTCAGTCGAATGGATGGCCAGTTCGAAAGACTGCATCGGCCCCCCAGGCATCGAAAACATCAAGATGACCAAACAGAGCAGAGCCCCACCAATAAGAATCATTCCCTGAATAGCATCAGCCCATATCACAGCCCTCAAGCCACCCATCATAGAGTAGATGATAACAGCTATCGATGTGAGGATGATGACGGCATGGAGGTTCCAGCCCATCAGGATATACATAGGCACAGCCAATAAGTAGAGGATAGAGCCCATGCGGGCTATCTGTGTCAGCAGGTAGCAGGCGGAGGCATATATCCTAGCCCATGCCCCAAACTTTTCCTCAAGGAAGGTGTAAGCCGATACAGAGCCGCCATGACGATAGAACGGAACGAAATATTTGGCAGCGAAATAGGAGGCGATGGGTATAGATAGCGAAAACGCAAAGGCGTTCCAGTTAGAAGCAAAAGCTTTTCCTGGATAGCCTATATAGGAGATACTACTGACATAAGTAGCAAATATCGACATTCCCACCACCCAACCGGGAATGGAATGGCTGGCCGAAGTAAACTCATCGGCTGAGGAACCTTTTTTAAAAAAAGAACAGCCAAATACCACCACGCCAAGCGTGAACACGAGGAAGATAATAAAATCTATGACGTGCATAAAACAATCAGAACATCTGAGCAACTCTCCTGATGCCAGCCACAAGGGTGTCTATTTCCTCTTTTGTATTATAGAGGGCAAATGAAGCACGGACGGTACCAGAGATACCCAGACGATCCATAAGGGGCTGGGCACAATGATGACCCGTGCGAACAGCAATACCCAGACGATCGAGCAGCGTTCCCATATCCAAGTGATGGATATTGCCGACGTTGAAGCTCACGACAGCATCTTTAGAGACCTCCCCAAAGCCTTCCTTTAGGAGGGGGACTTGGGGACCGTAGATGTGCATATCGGGTATTGTCATTAGCTGTTCCATACAATAGCGGGTCAGTTCCTGCTCATGCTGCTGTATGGCTTCAAAACCGATGGAATCGATATATTCTATCGCTTTGGCGAGTCCGTGAGTGGCCACATAGTCAGGTGTTCCAGCCTCGAACTTAAACGGCAGGCGCTCGAAGGTGGTCTTCTCCCAAGTCACCTTATCTATCATCTCTCCGCCACCCTGATAAGGCGGCAGCTTCTCGAGCCATTCCTCCTTGCCATATAATACACCGATGCCCGTAGGCCCGTACATCTTATGTCCGCTGAAGGCAAAGAAGTCACAATCCATCGCCTGAACATCAACTTTGAAGTGTGGCGCGCTCTGGGCTCCATCAACCAATACTGGGATGCCATGCTCATGAGCAATTTTCACGATTTCATCGACAAGATTCACCGTACCCAGTACATTGCTGACATGGGCCACGCTAATTAATTTTGTTCGAGGAGTGATAAATCCCTCCAATCCGTCGGATTCTCCGTCCTTATGATGCGATGGGTTCTTCGTACCGCCGGATTCCCCGCCCCTATCAGGGGAGGGGTTAGGGGTGTGGTGAATCATCAATGTCCCATCATCTTTAATCGGAATATGCTTCACAATAATCCCCCTTTTCATCGCCTGAAGCTGCCAACTTACGATATTCGAGTGATGCTCCATCTCAGTAACAATCACCTCGTCTCCTTCCTGCATCTGGCTCTCGCAGAAAGAACTCGCCACTAGATTAATCGCCTCTGTCGTACCTCTTGTAAAGACTATCTCCTCTATCTTCTTGGCATTAATAAACTCACGCACCTTCTCGCGAGCCGCCTCATGCAGGTCTGTTGCCTGCTGACTCAGATAGTGTACCCCACGATGTACATTCGCATTAACATTCAGATACTCGTCACGCATCGCATCGAGCACACACAACGGCTTCTGCGTAGTAGCCGCATTATCGAGGTAAACCAACGGCTTACCATATACCTCCCTCGACAGAATGGGGAAATCTTCTCTTATCTTATTGATATCGTACATACCTTTTTTGTTTTGGGTGCAAAGATACATATTTTTTTGGGAAAGTAACAAACTTATTATTAAGAAAGTTATCGCCATTGGCATATTGGGTGTTTATTAACCAATGGTAGAGGGGCTTTAGTGTTAGGGTTCGTTCTGACCTTGGGAGTTTATTTGCTTTCTGTTTCACTTTGATCTTACGAATATTGGTGCACTCCAGTTCGTCTATAGGCGAACTGGAGTGCGCTGGTTATGTACTGACGGCTGCATGGCATAGAAAGAATCTGCAAAATAGTGGTTTTCCTCGTTTTACGTAAACATATACCTTGATTTTCGTTTTTCCCTTTGTTTATCGGTGTTCCAATGGGGGTATATGTTTAACACAAATCAAAAAATTTAAAGCAAGGGGCTGACATCACGTTGCCCCCTGCTTCGGTTAAGGTCGGGCATGGAATATTATTTAGCAACTCTAACAAAACCGGCCCGCTATTACGTGGACTGGCTCCTGAGGTTTCCAGGTGCCAGTCCACGTGGCTAGCCGTGACTAACGGATTACCAAGAATAATTTCTGTAGTAGGGAGGGAGACTACTCAAATCTATTTTCAGAGTTATCTTGTTACTATCGACATGTTTCAGATAATAAGTGAAAGGATCCGGCTTGAATCGATTATCTCTCATTATTACTAAATTTGAGAAGACTGCTCCATTACTTTCAGTACCTTCAAATGTTACCCTTTTCAAACCACTTGGATCATATATCTCCTTGACAGGAATATTAGTTGCCTTAAACAAAATATCTTCCTCAACATAATCATCTTCCTTGTGAACATATGTGATTACAAGATTATTCATGACAGTTGCATCCAGTCCATTTGGTAAGTCAAAGGACATTTTTGTAGCATTCTCTATTTTGTAATTTGAGTAATTCTCGACATATTTATTTAGAATAGTTGCCTCAAAATGAATACTTCCATCGTCATTGAAAGTTGTTTCATGAGAATTAACCAGATCATTGTCGTACGGGTTTTCAGGAAATGAAATGTGACTCAAGAAAGACCACTCTACTTCTCTGCCATCATACATAGCTGATCCCCTTACGGTAGGATAGATTTCAACAAAATTAATATCGAAGTAGCCCTCTTGGATAATCACAATCCTTGCACTCTGTTTACTACCATCCTCGAAAGAAGCTGTTGCCACGAGTACAGCATAGCGATCTTCTCTTGTGACATTGTCTTCTGTTTTAAATCTAGCTACATAGTGATCGCTATTCCAACTTTCATATACATTGACTAACATATCCTTCGTTGGGGAGTCTTCAGCCAATTTTACTGAAAGTCCTTTGACATTCTCAGTTAGCACATCAACAACGAAGTTCTCTCCACGTGCACCAGACTTTACACTATACGTTGACAGTAGCAGTTCGCCACCACCCTGAGGAACGGGCTGTTCTTCCTTGCCTTCCTTCTGGGTAACTGGTATGCTAAACTTTACTGTCTTTTTATTTAAGGCAGTGCCTTCGACATAGACCATACCGCCACGCTGCTGTTCGGTAGTATTCTTCTCCATCGTTACGGTAATGGTCTTACCCTCAAGAGTTGCTTTAATATCTTCAGAATTAGTGCTCACCTTAAGACCCGTAACATTGGTTTTGCCGATGGTGACAGTCTTAGTACCGCCCTTTTCGCTGAACTCCAGTTTGTCGGGTGTCAGTTCCATGAAGGATTCATACTGGACAACGACGATGCTGTCTTCGACTAATGTCTCACCATTCTGCGATTTACCGATAAGGCGGATAACTCCCCGACGATCTTTCACATCTTTAGGCAGGTCAGTCCAATATACGGTGAGCTGGTTCCGGTGAGCCAGCCAGGAAGGTTCCTCCAGCCAGTCACCTTCTGTCCTCACTTCAACATTCTCCATGTTGGGTATCACCTCTATCTCCTGATAACCCAAATCCTTGCCTACGAAAATTTCCCGTTGGGCAATGTCGATACGGGCTGGATCGAGTTTAAACTCATACTTCTTGTAAGACAGCATTTTTTGCCCCATCAACCTTACAATCGGATAGGCAGTAAGGCTCCTGTATTCATCTTTGGCCGGGTCAAGATTGAACACACAGTCGTAAGCATTCTTTTTGTCTCCATACATCCAGCCTGCATCCTCATTCTTCGGGGATACCCAATAAAAGGCACAGAGACTGTCTTTTACCACTTTCTGATCGGCATCAAGCACGGCGAATCCGACGTATTGACCCAGGAGCACGGGACGGCCTTCGGTTGTAGAAGAGAGCAGCAGGCGGTAGGGGCGGATAGGCTCCTCCTGATCCTGAGCAACATTGATACTCAAAAAATTGGGCACCAGTCCGCTACTGATGGGTTCCCAGAATTTGACCTCGGGAGTGTATTCTGCAGTCCAACTGCTCAAATTAAGTCCCGCAACGAATTTCAGGTATGCCGACACAGAAACGCTTCCCTCGTTGAGTTCCTTATAGAAGGGTATTGTCTCTATCGGGTCGATGGGAATAGATGGCACAATGGGGCCTGCGTATTCCAGTTTAGTGCCTACGTCGAGTCCCAGCGTAGCCTTAAAGCCCAACGAGTCTTTCTTTGTCCATGCCTGTACGAACTTGGGAGTCTTCTCGATAGGAATTTTGAATTTCGCTTCTGCCTTGGCAAAGGCTCCGAGACCTACAGAGTATTGTCCCATGAACTTGAAATCGAGTTCGGTGGTATCCTTATCGCAGTAAGAACTCCAACGGAAGAAGGGGTTGCATAAGGGGGGGACCATATTGATATCGTCTTCTTCGAGCGTCATGTTGACACGCGTCTTCTGCGATTTCGAGTTCTTAAGAGTCAAAGAAAGGGCGGTGGCCTGTGCCTCGAGGAAAAGGCCCAAACCAAGCTCCACTTTCAACGGACCTTTTTTATATGTATGCGTGGGAGAGGGCAAAAACGGGACCTCCAGACGACCTGACAAGCCTCCGGTAATCGCCAAAGCACTCTCTGTCTCTGTGTCGAAGAAAGTTTCCTGATAGTAACGAAATCCTGTGAATGGCGTAATAGTCAAGAAAGCACGCATTCTCATCTTAGTGTTGACACTGACTGACAAGGAGCCTTGGACCTCACCGTTTAACTCCACGTAGGAGTTATCGGGCAGCAGAGCTTGCGAGTTTTTTAAGGAGATGGTCTCGCTGACAGGGGGAATGACTATCTCATCTTCAGGAACCTGAATGTCGACACCATCCAATGGTCCGCGTCTTCTGGCTTGAACAGGCTGCATGCCAGGCGAAGCACCTGCCATCTTGACGTACAGTTGCTCGTAAATATCGGTTAGTGCCAGAGCAGAGGTCATCACCGTAATGCCGTCGCTGCCCTCTGTGACAGCTGTCACCAATCCACCAAAGCCATCAGGAATAAACCGGCTCTCGTCTTCGATAAGCAATTTGTCGCCCTTCTTTGGGATTAGTGCCGCTGGGGTGTTCGTAGCCAGACGAATCCAATAGACGGAATCGGAGGCAACGATATAGTCGGCTATCGACTTGTCAGGACAGAACACATCAGCCTTGACCTTTGTTTCGGGAGTGGTGAAGGCCACGGAGTCGATGGCTGACACAGGGATGCGGAACACGCTGTCGAGCGCATGGATTTCCTGCACCACATAGTCGTCATGCTCAACACCAAGCGTATCAATCCTTGAATACTCTATATGATCGATATCGCCAAAGAAGAAAGCACTGAACTTTCCGTCGTTGCGGAAAATATAGAGAGCGTCCTGTGTCTGCTGGGCACTCACGGGTAGCATACTGGACACTGCCAGCATGGCCACAAGGATGGTTAGGTATCGCTTCATGGCTTCGTAATTTTATAGGTTATGTTGCCTGCTTTTACCAGATACAGCCCCGAGGGCAGTTCAGAGAGATTAAGGCGGTAGGTGCCTGTGTGCTGAGGAGTTAATTGATTAAGCAGCTTGCCATCGAGCGAATAGATACTCACTGTATTACCAGCCTTGATCTCACTAATAACCAACACGTCGTCTTCGAATGAGACACCCGTTTTGCGGTCGACAGTCTCATTGATTCCGGAGGTGTCTTTTAAAGCATAAGTGAACCGCAACACATCAGCAAGTGGGAATGTTGTGTCACCGCTCTGAGAGGCCACCTTAAGGTCTGTACCTTCAAATGTAACCTGAGGCTTGTCCTTCAAGAAAAAAGCTGTCTCAGAGCCGTCTTTCAGCTTTACAATAAGTGTTTCCACTTGTTCGGCATACATACCGATGCTGAAAGCCGTTAATAATGTGATAAGAAGTAATCTTTGTCTCATAAGCGAAAAAATTGATTAATTTTCCGCAAAGATAGAAGAAATACCTATAAAAGGACTCTCAAATCGTCAAAACCGACTAACAATTGATAAAATGTTAGTCTTTCTGACTGGCAATCCAATCCTTGGGAGTCATGCCGGTAAAGGATTTGAAGTTGCGATAGAACGACTGTTCGCTGGAGAAGCCTGCTGACAGATATAATGATGTCACCTTAGTATCGGGCTGGCTGCGAAGCACCCGCTTGGCGTACTCAATACGGTAGCCGTTGACAAACTGCGAGAAAGAGTCGCCCGTATGCGAGTTGATGCAGTCGGACACATAGCTGCGGTTAAGTCCGAGTGCCGAGGCTATGTCTTCGAGTTTCAGCTCGCTGTTGAGATAGAGCTGTTGCTGTTCCATCAGTTGTCTGATGCGATCCATCAGTTCATCGTTGGAAGAATCACGAACAACAGGGGGCGGGAGCACGGCGGCCCTCAGAATCAGGAGGCCTATCAACAGACCAAGACCAATGAGCACTATGGCGGACAATAGCAGCCACAGCCAAAGACTGCTGTCCTGACTGGCTACAGCATCCCTAGAATTCACATGGAACAGATAGGCAGCCCGTGAGGGCGTGAAATTATTAACACCCGTCAGGCCACCAGCTATCGCGAGGTCGCCTTCATCGGTGACAACTGGCGGATAGTCAGGCAAAACGGGTAGCATATCTGTATAGTAAAGCGTCAGCGGGGCGGGCTTGCCGGAAAGGGCCTTGGCATAATCTATGCAGAGGAAATAGAGGGGGCTCTCCCGCTCAGGCGTTGTCCTAAGGTAATTGGCACAACCCATCATATAGGCACGTCCAGCCTTGCGGTCAACCACGATATGTCCCTGATAAAAGATATCGTTCCCCTTGCACTGCATGGGGACAGGGCCGTCGGTAGGCAGCAGCGAGAACGTACTGTTTCTGACCTTAGCAATAGCTATCTGTCCGCTTTTGTCCTGCACAGGCATCAGGTAGGTATAATCGCCCTTCGACGCATCGCCTATAAAACTCTCAGCATCGCGATGGGACTGAACGGTCAGCGGAAACCACGACTCCAAGAGAGGGATGTGGATGGTATCACCCTTTAGGTGCTCAGCGACAGCACTATTGAGAGTATCACCCTTGGTGCCACAAAAGCCTACCATCAGCGCATCGTCATTGCTGATTTGGAAGATGTGAGGCGAACTACGCTGGTCGGTCACATCTTTGATATATGTAAAGCGCTTCTTGCCGTCAAAAACCTCGATTCCATCGTCGTGATACCAGTTACCGCTGATAACGACCTGTCCGTTGTCCAGTTCCAGTGCAGAAGCTATAGCGCGTTTCCGATCCATGCTTCCAAAACCCTCGAAGGTATGGGTCTTGGGGTCGTAAAGCTCAGCGAGGAAAGTCTGTCCGATGCCGATGGGTTGTTCGCAGCCGCCAAGTAGAAGCACTTTTCCATTCTTAAGCACTACAGAGGTGCCGAAGTCGTGGTTATAAACCATATCCATCAGATGCCACTCGCCATCCTTGTAATATTCTGCTGTTGGCGTTGGCACAAAACCGTTGGTATGTCCACCAGCCACAGTCAGCTCGCCATCGACAAAGAACAGAGCATGACCCGCACGGGAAATGTTCAAATCAGGCAGGCGCTCAACGTCTATCTTCACCTCCGGACACTGGCCCTTAGTGGAGAGAGGCAAGAGGAAAGTGATGAGAAGAAGACAGAAAAAAGTCCGTGTCGTCTGCGTCATCTGTGGTCTGTTTTACCTTTTTACTTTTTTTCCTTTTTACTTTTATTTGCAGAGCTTGCAGCCTGCGCATTTATTGAGCTCGCCTCGGAAACGCTTCTCCACAAGATGGTGAAGGCGGTCGCGGAGGGGTTCGAGTTGCATCTTGTCGATGACCTCGTTGATAAAGGCGTTCTGAAGGAGGAGCTTGGCTTCTTGCAAAGAGATGCCTCGCTGTCGCATATAGAAGAGAGCGGCATCGTTGAGTTGACCAACGGTAGAGCCATGAGCACACTTCACGTCGTCAGCATAGATTTCGAGCATTGGCTGTGTATACATGCGGGCCTCTTTAGTTGCTGTCAGATTCTGATTGGTCATCTGCGAAGAAGTCTTCTGAGCACCATGCTCTACCAGGACACGACCAGCGAATGCACCTGTTGCCTTATCATCAAGGACATACTTATACAATTCGTTAGAGGTGCAATGAGGCACTTTGTGAGTAATTAATGTATTGTTGTCAACATGCTGTTTCTTGTCGGCAATCACACATCCATAGCACTGGCACTCTGCTCCCTCGCCAGAAAATGTGAGGTCGAGCTTATTACGGGTAGTGCCATTATGCAAGGTGATGACATTATGGTTTACACGACTATCACGCTGCTGGTCTATATAGACATTGCTTACTCGAACATTCTTAGCATGCGTCTCCTCAAGACAATAAAGGTTGAGCGAGGCATTATCACCTACATAAGCCTCTATGACCTGAGTAGCCAGAAAGTTACGATCATCAGCTGCATGATCGCAGAAAAGCATCTTCAGTTCTGCTCCCTCCTCGAGGATAATAAGCACACGACGATTTACCATCAGATCAGATACCACACGCTGGGCATTCTGAGGTGTAGCTTTCAGGATATTGATAACCTGAATGGCACGATCTACCTTTACGTGTTTGGGTACATAAACCAGCATACCATCTTGTGCCAACATTGTATTGAGGGCAGTAATGGCATCCTCACTTGTTTTAGCCAGTTTAGAGTAGTATTTGGTTACCAGTTCTGGGTTATCACGCAAAGAGCCGATAATAACACCCTCTGGTAAGTGGCCTTTGGGCTTATTGTCGTTATAGAAAGAATCATTAACGACAAAATAGAGACTTGTGCTCAGATTTGGCACATCACAACGGAAAGCCTGATAGGGATCTACAGGTATCTGGAGACGATTGAGGTTGAGACCATAATCAGGCTCGAACAGTTTCTGAATATCAGTATATTTATATCTCTCCACCTTTTTTGATGGGAAGCCTTGTCTCTTAAAGTTCTCAAAAGCCTCATCCCTTACAGCATTAAGCGCCTCAGGGGCATGACTCTTAATCATGCCTGCAGCCTGCTCGTAAAGTTCTATATATTGCTGCTCGCTGCTCATTCTTCTCCGATTTCTTCCTTTATCCAATCATAGCCGTGCTCCTGGATCTGCTTAGCGAGCTCAGGACCACCAGTCTTTACAATACGACCTTTATATAATACGTGCACGAACTGTGGACGGATCATCTCCAACAGACGGTCATAGTGAGTGATGACAATACAAGACGTCTCAGGTGTCTGGAGTTTGTTCACTCCCTCAGCCACGATACGCATAGCATCGACATCAAGACCAGAGTCAGTCTCATCGAGAATACTAAGCTTAGGTTCCAGCATGGCCATCTGGAAGATCTCGTTACGCTTCTTCTCACCACCGCTGAAACCCTCATTCACTGAGCGGTTAGCTAACTTTGAGTCGAGTTCCACAATCTTCCGTTTCTCACGCTGAAGCTTCAAGAACTCTGCGGCATTCATAGGTTCTAACCCCTGATATTTACGCTTCTCGTTGATGGCGGCCTTCATAAAATTGGTCATCGAAACGCCTGGAATCTCTACAGGATACTGAAACGAGAGGAATAGACCTTCATGAGCTCTGTCCTCAGGTTTCATCTCCAACAGACTTTTGCCATTGAAGTATGCCTCACCCTCAGTAACCTCATAGAGCGGATTGCCCACAAGCACTGCACTAAGCGTACTCTTCCCAGAACCATTTGGTCCCATGATGGCATGCGTCTCACCATCGTTAATAACGAGATCGATACCTTTTAATATCTCTTTTTCGCCTATCTTGGCGTGTAAGTTTCGTACTTCTAGCACCTTTGAATTTATTATTTGACTATTTACTATTTGACTATTTTATCCTACCGTTCCTTCGAGGGATACGGAGAGGAGTTTCTGAGCCTCAACAGCGAACTCCATTGGAAGTTTCTGGAGAACCTCCTTGGCATAGCCATTAACGATAAGGCCAACGGCCTGCTCTGTAGGGATGCCTCGTTGGTTACAATAGAAGAGCTGGTCTTCGGAAATCTTTGAAGTAGTAGCTTCATGCTCGAAGATAGCCGTATCGTTGTGTACATCCATATAAGGGAATGTGTGGGCACCACAATCAGAGCCCAACAACAACGAGTCGCAAGAACTATAGTTACGGGCATTATCTGCCGTAGCTGCTGCACGAACCAACCCTCGATAACTATTCTGTGAATGACCTGCGGAGATACCCTTAGAGATGATAGTGCTCCTGGTGTTCATGCCTATATGGATCATCTTCGTACCTGTGTCTGCTTCCTGATAGTTGTTGGTAACAGCTACAGAATAGAACTCAGCCTGAGAATTATCGCCTCGTAAGATACAAGAGGGGTATTTCCAGGTGATGGCAGAGCCCGTTTCCACCTGTGTCCAAGAGAGTTTTGAATCAACACCACGCAGATCGCCACGCTTTGTTACCAGATTCAGTACTCCACCCTTACCGTTCTCATCGCCCGGATACCAATTCTGGACGGTGGAGTATTTAACCTCAGCACGATTCATGACGATAATCTCAACGATGGCAGCGTGCAACTGGTTTTCATCACGCATCGGGGCTGTACAACCTTCAAGATATGAAACATAGGCATCATCATCAGCAATGATCAATGTACGTTCAAACTGTCCCGTATTCCTTGCATTAATACGAAAATATGAGCTAAGCTCCATCGGACAACGAATACCCTTAGGTATATACACGAACGAGCCGTCGCTAAACACAGCAGAGTTCAATGCCGCAAAGAAGTTGTCACGATAAGGTACTACCGTACCAAGATACTGACGCACCAGATCACCATGCTCCTTAATAGCTTCACCAATAGAGCAGAAGATAACTCCCTTTTCACGCAGTTTCTCCTTAAACGTGGTCTTTACAGAGACACTGTCCATGATGGCATCAACAGCTGTATTGCCACTCAAAGCAAGTCTCTCCTCAAGAGGTATTCCCAACTTATCGAAGGTCTTTTCAAGCTGAGGGTCAATCTTTCCATCACCAGCCGGTTTCTTTGCCATAGGGTCAGCATAATACGAGATTCCTTGATAGTCAATCTCCGGCACATGCACATGTCCCCATTTGGGCTCTTTCTGTTCTTTCCAATAACGGAAAGCCTTTAAGCGGAACTCAAGCATCCACTCGGGTTCCCCTTTTTTAGCAGAGATGAGCCGAACGATGTCCTCGTTCAGCCCTTTCTCAATAATCTCTGTATGTACATCCGTCGTAAAACCAAACTCATACTTCTGTTCAGCCACCTGACGGACAAACTCATTATTCTGTTCTGACATTCTTACAGTTTCTGTTCTACCTCGATCTCAGTGAAGGTCTCGATGATATCACCTACCTGGATATCGTTGAAGTTAACCAGTGATATACCGCACTCCAAGCCTGTTGCAACCTCCTTGGCGTCATCCTTATAACGCTTCAGGGCATCAATAGGAGCGGTATGAATCACGATACCATCGCGGATGACACGAGCCTTATCCTTGTTGTGAACCTTACCATCGGTAACCAGACCACCAGCAACGGTACCGACCTTTGATATCTTGAACACTTGCTTAACCTCAATCTCTCCAGAAATAATTTCCTTCTTCACCTTATCCAGCATTCCCTGCATGGTCTGCTTTACATCGTCGATAGCATCGTAGATGATAGAGTATGTATTAATCTCAACACCCTCACGGTCAGCAGCACGGCGTGCATCAGCAGAAGGACGTACCTGGAAACCGATGATGATAGCCTCTGAAGCTGAAGCCAACATGACATCATTCTCAGATATCTGACCTACAGCCTTCGAGATAACATTCACCTGAACCTTTTCTGTTGAGAGTTTGATGAACGAATCAGACAATGCCTCGATAGATCCATCGGTATCACCCTTAACGATAATGTTAAGCTCATGGAACTCACCCAAAGCGATACGATGAGAGAGTTCATCAAGACCGAGTTTAGTAGTGGTACGCAGACTCTGTTCACGCTGCAACTGGATACGCTTGTTAGCAATCTCACGTGCCTCCTGTTCTGTCTCCATCACATGGAAAGAGTCACCAGCGGTAGGAGCACCATTAAGACCCAGGATGATTGCTGGCTCAGCCGGTCCTGCCTCATCAATACGCTGGTTACGCTCATTGAACATTGCCTTTACCCTACCCCATGCAGTACCAGCGATAACAACATCACCGATCTTCAAAGTACCATTAGATACAAGCACAGTAGAAACATATCCGCGTCCCTTATCAAGTGAACTCTCGATGATTGAACCAGTAGCCTTACGGTTTGGATTGGCCTTCAGATCAAGCATCTCGGCCTCGAGCAACACTTTCTCCAGCAGCTCCTCAACACCAATACCCTTCTTGGCACTGATCTCCTGACACTGATATTTTCCACCCCACTCCTCAACAAGCAGGTTCATATTTGCCAGATCCTCACGGATCTTATCAGGATTAGCTCCTGGCTTATCAATCTTATTGATGGCAAACACCATTGGCACGTTGGCTGCCTGAGCATGAGCTATAGCCTCCTTTGTGGTAGGCATCACAGAGTCGTCAGCAGCAACGATGATGATAGCTATATCCGTTACCTGAGCACCACGGGCACGCATAGCGGTAAATGCCTCATGACCAGGAGTATCAAGGAACGTAATCTGACGACCATCCTTCAGTTGTACATTGTAAGCACCGATATGCTGTGTGATACCACCAGCCTCACCGGCAATAACATTTGTATTACGGATATGGTCAAGCAGAGATGTCTTACCATGGTCTACATGACCCATCACTGTTACAATAGGAGCACGTGTTACGAGATCGTTCTCATCATCCTCCTCTTCAGTGATAGCGTTCTGCACCTCAGCACTAACATATTCCGTAGTGAAGCCAAACTCCTCGGCAACGATATTGATAGTCTCAGCATCGAGGCGCTGATTGATAGATACCATGATACCGATGCTCATACATGTACCAATAACCTGGTTCACGCCTACGTTCATCATCGTAGCGAGTTCAGACACAGTCACAAACTCTGTCAGCTTCAATATCTTGCTCTCTGCTGCCTCTGCTGCCATCTCCTCATTCATACGCTCAGCAACAGCATCACGCTTTTCACGACGATATTTGGCTCCTTTCTTATTTTGATTCTTTGAGGTAAGACGAGCAAGAGTCTCCTTTACCTGACGGGCTACTGCCTCATCATCAACTTCAAGGGATTTAACAGGGCGATTCTTCTTATTCTTCTTGCTACCCTGCTGACCATTGTTGCTGTCCTGGAAGTTCTGGTTGCCACCCTTGTTCTTCTTGTTCTTGCTGTTATTCTGTCCCTTGTCCTGACTGGCTGCGGCTTCGATATCCACGCGCTCCTTACCTCCACGGATACGCTCACGCTTCTTCTTCTCACCATTGCCGTTATGCATCTGAGACTGCTTCTCCTCACGCTCCTTGCGACGTTCCTCCTTGGATTTCTTCTTAGGACGAGTGCTCTGATTAAGCGAGTCAAGGTCAATCTTACCTACAACATTCAGGTTTGGCGCTGACTTCTGTTCTGTCTTCAGTTTAAAGACTTCATTAGTCTTCTCTTCCTCTACCTCAACAAACTCTGGAGCTTCAGAAGCAACAGGAACTACCGGAGTTTCTACCTTTTCCTCAGCTATAGGCTCTGGTTTGGGCTCAGGTTTAACCTCTGCCTTCACCTCTACCTCTGGCTCCGGCTTTGGTTCTGGCTTAACCTCTGGCTCTGGTTTGGGCTTTGACTCCACTTCAACATTGGGCTCTGGCTCTGCCTGCACCTCTTTGCTTTTTATCTCTACCTTCTTCTTTCCATTAAGGCTGTCAAGGTCAATTTTTCCCAGGGGCTTGTACTCCTGACGGGGTTCTTCCTTAATTTCCACCTTTGGCTCAAACACCTCTGGTTTCGGCTTGGGCTTGTCCTTCTTTTCCTTTTTGGGGAAGATCATATTGGCCTGGGTCTTGACATCCTTGTCACGTTTGAACTCCTTGACGAGGGCCTCATACTGCTCGTCAGAGATTTTTGTGTTGACATTGGCGTCATCTTTTATCTCGCCCAGACTCTTCTTGTTCTTCAGATATTCGATAGCCGTCTGAAGACCTATATTCAGTTCTGTTAATACCTTATTTAATCTGACTCCCATCTAGTTATTTACGATTTACAGATTTACGATTTGAGAATTTATTCGAACTCTGAGCGGAGCACGTCAAGCAGATGATCTACGGTCTCCTCTTCGAGGTCAGCCTTTTCAATCAACATCTCTCTTGGAGCGTTGAGTACTGCCTTAGCCGTATCGAGACCTATAGCCTTGATAGAATCGATAACCCACTGGTCGATCTCATCAGCGAACTCATCCAGATAGATATCCTCATCAGCCTCACTCTCATTGACAACACGATAAACGTCGATGGTATATTCCGTCAACATAGAAGCCAGTTTGATATTCATACCACCACGACCTATAGCGAGAGAAACCTCCTCGGGCTCGAGGTAAACCTCTGCCTTGTGGTTCTCCTGATCGATAGTCATATTACTGATCTTAGCAGGGCTAAGTGCACGGGTGATGTAGAGCTGGATATTACTTGAGTAGTTGATGACATCGATGTTCTCGTTACAAAGCTCACGAACGATACCATGAACACGACTACCCTTAACACCTACGCAAGCCCCTACAGGATCGATGCGCTCATCGTAGCTCTCCACGGCAACCTTTGCACGGTCTCCCGGCATACGGGCCACCTTCTTGATGGTGATGAGGCCATCATTAATCTCAGGTACCTCTGCCTCAAGCAGACGCTCGAGGAAAATAGGACTTGTACGTGAGAGGATGATACGAGGATTGTTGTTCTCGTTCTGCACCTCTTTCACGATGGCACGGATTGTCTCACCCTTACGATAGTTGTCTGAGGGAATCTGCTCGCCTTTCGGAAGATGCAGCTCATTACCCTCATCATCGATGAGAAGCACCTCACGTTTCCAAATCTGGTATACCTCACCACTAACAACCTGTCCGACACGATCCTTATATTTCTGATACAGTGAGTCATGCTCGAGTTCAAGAATCTTTGAAGCCAGTGTCTGACGAAGGTTTAGAATAGCACGACGGCCAAACTTTTGGAAGTTAACCTCCTCAGAAACCTCCTCACCGACCTCATAGTCAGGCTCTATCTGCTGAGCCTCGCTCAGAGCAATCTCCTTGTTCTCATCCTCCACTTCTCCATCGGCTACAACGATACGGTTACGGTGAATCTCAAAGTCACCCTTGTCGGGGTTTACAATAACATCGAAGTTCTCATCAGATCCATATATCTTAGCGATGACATTACGGAAGCTCTCCTCCAGCACACTCACCAAGGTAGTACGATCGATATTCTTCGTTTCCTTGAATTCCTGAAAAGTCTCAATCATTGATGGACCTTTCGCATCTTTAATACTTGCCATTGAAATATTTTTTATTTTTATTCTTTGTTTCTTATTTGAAAGCGAGAACGTACTTCGCGTACTTCACCTCATCCATGCTGAAAGTCTTATCAACCTCCACCATCACTGGGCGCTTCTTTCCCTCAACGGTCTGCTTCTCTTTCACCGTCAGTACAAACTCACAGCCATTAACCTCCTTAAGCACACCCTGAATCTTCTTTCCATCTGCAGAGAGCACCTCGAGTTCATCTCCAATGTGATTGATATACTGCTGTTCAACCTTGAAAGGCTGTCCGATGCCTGCAGAACCCACCTCGAGTTCATAGTCACCGAGTTCATCGCCAAGCTTCTCCTGAAGGAATCGGCTCAGCTCTGCGCAATCCTCAATCCATACGCCGTCGGCATGATCAATCTCAATCACGATACGGTCGTCTGTTCCAAACATAATGTCTACCAGGAAGTAGTCGCCATTCTGCAGCCACTCCTCTACTAATGCTTTTACTGTCTCTTTGTTAATCATCTATATGTCTTATTAGAATGAAAAAGAGAGGCTCTTTCGAGTCTCTCATTCCACTGAACGGGTGCAAAGGTACAATTTTCCCCCCATTCTGCCAAATATTTAGGTGTTTTTTTACACGATAGCACTAAATATTTCTAATTTCTTGCCTTTTAGCGATATATTTTCCACACGTTTTTTATCTATTCTGATAATAGATGATGTTTCCTTTGGTTTCTTGGGAGCAAGAATCTTCTTGTACTCCTCTTGATTTTTCAGCAACTCCTGTGCTTCTTTTACCTGGCAGTCATACCGAAGACCTGACTCTATGGAGCCTGCCTGATAGTAATAAGCTGCGATGATGTCAGCCTCGATAACCTGTAGAAGAACCTGCTTATGCTTCTCAAGGTCAACGGCAACATCATGATTAAGTTTCTTTTCCAGGTTGTCAAAAGCCTCCTTGGCATCATCGTAATATCCCTCAAACTGGGCGGTCTTGACAAGTTGCTCCAACTGTTTCTTGCTAACAGGGTCATAGGTGAATCCGCTCTTTATCACACGAGCCTTAAACTCCTCCCAATCGGTATCTGTAAGATGGAATTCCGATGGTTTGGCTATCTGAGGATGTTTAGCAATATACTCCACAACATAGTCAAACATCACCTCAGTAGAATCCTGTCCTGTAGCAGAGAGATAGAAGGCGATATTAGGTATAGTGTCAGCCTTTACCTCGATATCCGGTTTGATGCCACCTCCGTCACGAACCTCGCGACCTCCAACGGTATAGAACACCTTTGTCAACGAGTCGGGAATATGTTCACGATACCCACCTCCCGAGTGTTTATAATTAACGGCCTGTATGCATCGCCCGCTGGGGATGTAATACTTAGATGTGGTAACCTTCAGATTAGTGTTATATGGCAGATCGATAGGCACTTGCACCAATCCCTTACCAAAGGTTCGGGTACCCATGATTACTGCTCTATCAAGATCCTGTAAAGCCCCGCTGGTAATCTCACTTGCAGAGGCGCTCTCACCATTAACCAAAACTACAAGTGGCATAATGGTATCCACTGGTTCTAGGGTTGTCTTATAGCTACGAGAAGCTTCTTTCAACTTTCCTCTGTTTTCTACAACAGTAACGCCCTTTGGCACCCACAGGTTTACAATATTGACAGCCTCAGCCTCAGAGCCTCCACCATTACCACGAAGGTCGAAGATCAACGAGGTGGCTCCTTGTTTCTTCAGGTCTACAAAGGCACGACGCACCTCCTTGCCACTCTCCTGAGTAAAAGAATTGAAATTGATATATCCGATATTTCCTTCGAGGATACCATAGTACGGCATCTCGGGCAGTTTGATATTCTTTCGTGTGATCTTGAATTTCATCTCCTTCTCCACAGACGGTCTGAAAACTTTCAGGAGAAAAGTAGTACCAGGTTCACCTCTCAGATGATTACTCACATAACTCACATCCTTATGCGTCATCAGCGAGTCGTCGATACTTATTATCACATCACCCTTCTTCAAACCAGCCTCCGCAGCAGGCATTCCTGCGTATGGCTCATCAATGACGATACGGTTAAGTTTCTGGTGCTTACGGATCAGAGCTCCGATACCCGCATACTTACCTGTGAGCATCATCTTTAGGTCCTTGGTGTCCTCCTGGGCATAGTACTCTGTATACGGGTCCAAACTACGCAGCATGGCATTGATGGCTGTACCGATAGTCTCCTTGGGATTTAGTGTATCAACATACAACAACTCAAGGTTCTTATATACGTTATTAAAAATATCAAGATGTTTGCCCACCTCGAAGTGGTGGTCTTTCTGCGTCTGCGCTGGCATATCCGACGCCAGCATCATCACGATTCCTAAAAGAAATAATTTTCTCATTTATATAATTATTATTCTCCCAGTTTCTTGCCCGACATAAGAAGCTCTACTAATGGACGATCCTTATATGAATGGCGCTGCTGATCCCAGAAACCGAAATCGGCATCGTAGCACCATGTGGTCCAGGCGATATTAAACTCATCAAACACGGTCAGCACATCGCGATACCACGTGTATGCCAGTTCACGGTCAACTGGCTCGTAAACGCCCCACTCTCCACAGAACAACTGAAGATCATATTTCTTTGCAGCCTCGATAGCATCCTTAAACTGCTCACGGATAGTATTTATATCCCACACCTGCTCAGTATAAGGCTTTAGTTCACTCTTGATTTCATCGGGAGCTGCATCGTAGTCTTCTTTTGACACAAGCACTCCTGGATAGTTAACCTTACCCTTATAAGCCTTGCAGAGTGGCGACCACCATGCACCATAGTGAGTAAGGAGCATCGGATTGTAATAGTGGAAACTGAGGATAATGTTCTTGTCGCCCTCAGGAACCTTAAGATATTTCATCGTCTCATGGCCCTGCCAACGGTTAGAGCCAACAACAAGCGTACGTTGTGGTTCAACCTTACGTAAAGCCTTGTGAACCTTGGCCACCAGCTTGTTCCATTGCTCATGCTCATCGGCTACGGGCTCATTCATAAACTCATAGGCCACCCAGTCGCAACTACGATTCTTAAGGAAGTCAGAGATCTGATTCCATAAATTTATCAAATCCTGCTGGGCTTTGTCGGAGGTGAAGAGTGTATTTGCAGCCTTATCACCCTCATTGACGGCATTGAAATAGTGAGAGCGGATGATATGCAGATCTACGATGGCACGGAGGTTGTACTTACGGGCCCAGTTGAGGGCATTATCCAGAAGGCTCCAAGCTTCGGAGAGTCTATTGCCCTTCTCATCCCAAAACTGTACTTCATCAATGGGGATACGGACAAAATCGAAACCAAGATCTGAGAGCCGTGCGAAATCATCCTCCTGTATATGAAGCTTGCGGGCCTCACCACGCTGTTCTGACTGCGAAAGCCAATGGCTTACGTTTGTTCCGCGCTTGATACGGAAGTTATTTACTTTGCCCGTCTGAGCCAGACAAGACATTGAGATAAACAGAGCCGAAACTATGGCTGCGATAGTAAAAACTGTCTTATTCATTATCATTGTTTTTTATTATCCTTTGTTCCAATTTGCAAAGATAGGCATTTTTTCGCAAATAATACAATTTTTTGAAAAAAATCGAATAAATATTTATGTGGTAAAGATAATGAGAAAAAAAAAGTTGGATTACTCCAACTCCATGTTCAAAACAGGTTTAACTGGCGCTTCAGGATGGGCTTGAACCAACGACCCCCTGATTAACAGTCTGTCAAAGGTATATTTCCGTATATTAATAAAGATTAATATTTATAGGTCTTATTTGCTTGAATATCAGTTATTTTGTAACTTTGCGGCACATTTAGTGATAAAGTCATATTGAGGTATAAAAAGGCCTATCAAGGCTTATATTAGTTCGCAATTAGTTCGCACGATATTCTATGGCACAAAGAAAGACATCTCTTGCAACTCACAGAGTGGATGATTGCACGATCACCCTTGTTCTTGACAAGAGGACCAGGAAGGAAACTAAGGAATATCCACTTTCCCTTTGCTTCAATGTATGGGAAGATGGAAAGCAAAAACGGTATTACCACCATCTGGGCGAATACTTGACTGAGAAATATTTCAGTGAAGTATGTAGCGTGACTGCCTCTCGGAGTGCCTTACTTCCTGTCCGAAAGAAATGGGAAGCTACCATGGAAGACTATCGCGACAAATTAGTGAAGATTGCCAAACAACAGCGGCTAACAATGTCTCTGATCCGCACTGCACTCTCTGGGGTAGATGGCAGTGGAGAGTCATCCAAGTCATTCTTAGGCGTTTGGGAAGATGTCATAGCCAAGAAAAAAGAAGGTGGCAGTGCAGGTACAGCTGAAAACTACGGGTGGGCACTTTCTTCCTTCAGGAAGATCATTGGGGAGATAGAGGGATTTGAGATTAACAAGGCCGTCATTGAAAAATGGAACGATGGCATGAAGAACGGAGTTCTACATGATGGTGAACTGATAGGAAAGGTGTCAGATGCAACACGCGGCATGTACCTACGCGCGTGTAGAGTAATATGGAATGAGTGTACCCGGCAAGGGTTCCTCACCGATGTACAATATCCTTTTTCCAACAAAAACAATTCACTGATATCTATTCCCAGAGGAAAACTGCGTCAACAGTCTTACCTGAGCGTTGACGAGATGACACAATTATATAATGTGTTCATCGAGAAGAGATACCCAAATACTTGGGGTCCCTTTTACATTGAGCGTGCGCATCAATCTTTGGGTATATTCCTGGCACAATATCTTTGCAATGGCTTCAACCTTGCCGATGCTGCACGCCTGGAGTATAATAGCACCTATTGGAAAGAAGGTGGCAGGGCTTTTGAGTTTATGCGCAAGAAGACAGCGGCACGAAGCAACGACATGTCTGTTGTAATAGTGCCTATCATTCCTCCCCTCCAGAAGATTCTCGATGAGATAGCCGCACCTCCAGTAAAGGGTTCCTATGTGTTTCCGTTCCTGTTCAACGGTGTAACTGACGAAGCAAAGCGCCGGAAGATACAGCGACAGGAAAACTCCAATGTTCGGGACAGACTGCAGAGAATCTGCAAAGATGTGATGCACTGGGATAAAATTGTGTCAGGCACCTGGGCGCGTCACTCATTCGCCACTAACCTGAAATTGGCTGGAGTGGAAGAGGAGTATATCGCTGAAAGCATGGGGCATTCTCACGGCAACGATGTAACTGCCGGTTACATGGATAAGTATCCTCTGGAAATTCGCTTCCGCAATAACAGCAAACTGTTAAAGACGGAAGACGATATTCCCCAAATAGACCTGGATAAGCTCTCCAAAGAGGAGATGAAAGAGCTGCTTGCAAAATTTTTAGGATAATTTTTCCAAAAAAATTTTGAGAATTAATAATAAATGTCTATCTTTGCACCCAAGACTGATGTCTATGTATGTTACATTTTATTAGCTGAAGCTTTAGTAACATACATAATATTCACCGTCGGTGAATCTGGATGGCTTTCAAAGAAAAGCCGTAAGTAAGTGAGTTCTACTACCGCGAATAGTTCAGATACTTATCCCTGGCCGTATCTTGATCGCTGTACGCAAGATTTTTTCTTTGCCCTTAAAAAGTTTAGGGGTGATGTGATTTTGCGTTTAACAGCGGTCGGGGATTGGTATCAATAATGAATAATGAACTTCTTAATCTTATCGAGCGCGAGATCGAGTCACGTGCCCGAGTGCTTGCAGAAGAAATGTTCGCTGCAGCCAAAAAGTCACAGATGCCATCGGATATCGCGCCGAATGGCGAGTCAATCACGCCCTTTATGTTCGGAGGAAAAAAGTATCTTTCCTGCCAGCAGGTAGAAGCCCTTTTGGGCGTAAAATACCCAGCTCTCTGGAAATGGAAGAAGGATGGCAAGCTCAGTTATCACAAGGCTGGCGGCAGATTGCTTTTTTCTTATGATGACGTTCACCGGATGGTGAATGGTGCTGCCGCTGCCTTATAATTTCGCATGTAGGTAGGAATAAACAGAAATTTAAAGTTGTACCAAGAAACCCTAAATAGTGTAATTATGAGCAAGACAGTAGATACAAGGCTGCTCCGCGCAGCAGCAGAATTAGCCCTTCAGTGGCACAGTGAAGAAACTAAGAATCAGGTGCGTGAGAACTTCGCCAAATTCGCCAAGCCGTTTTGGATGAAGTGGGGCGGCGAAGAACTCGTTGACCACATGATGGGAAAGTATGTCAACAACGACAGACTGAGCATCGTGGAATACCTCTACAACCTCGACAAGAGAAACATGCGACTGGTTGTCAAATACCTCCTTTCGAAGGTATACACTCTGGACGAATGGTCTTCCACGGTAGCAATTGAAGAAGAGGATTGATTATGGATGCGAGAACTGATAAGAAATGGGCGGAGATTCTTCAGTACGCCCGGGAGCATGCGACTGGTGAAGGCAGTCACAAGGGTTATCGTTGGCTTCAGGATGCCTACGAAGAGTATTTCAACGACCACGAAGAACGAGTAGAGAAAGGCACTATGTGGTCTTTCGGTGGACAATCGTTCAGTGATCACAACCGCACAGTGTTCGCGGCTCAGATAGCCCGTGCCCTGCGCTATAACGAAGGCGGCTATGAAGGGCCACGGCTCACCGATGAACAGTTTGAGAAGCTGACGGACACCCTGCAGTATATCAAAGAGCATCCCAGAACTGAGCAACTAAAACTGTAGGAGGGCTGATTATGGACCAAGAGCAATGCCTAAACAAGTTGCAGTATGTAATGGAAGTCCTCGATAAAATACATCGAGGCTACGATTACATCACTGGGGACGGTAAGGTAAATGACTTTACCGATGCCGAGAAAGATGAAATGGTAAAAAAGGCCACCGTTGCTTTGAGTGAGGTTGCCTTCTATATCAATGGAGGATGTAAGGTCGAAGGGAGCGACATTCGTACTGGCAATCTATGAAAAGGAAGAAACCACCGCCTATAAAAAAGAAGTCCCCAGACATTGATATCTGGGGCATGGGTTCGGAGAACCTGTGTAACTTCCTCGCGCTGGGGGCAAAGTTACGCATTTTTTCTGAATCAACCAAGTTTTGTTTTAATTATTTTTTGAATTTAACAAAAAAAAGGTTGAAATTATGCAATTATCAAAGTTATATGAGCTCACAGAGCAAGGAATTAACATCATAAAGTTAGTATATCCTCAGGTAACTGAATCTGAATTAGAATGCAGACAGACAGAGAAGTATGGCGAAGTATATTATGTGCGTGGCACAGATAATAAATGGTATAGTCCCATCGATGCATACATGATCAGCAATCAGAAAACACCTGGTAATAAGGATGAGTTCAAAGCCGCCATCAAAGAGATAGCACATACCTTGGGTCTTGATGACAGGGGAAAAGACAAAAAGGAGAGTGACGTAGATGCAAGCGAGATAGCGGAGATTGCGTCAAAGCTGTTGCGCATTGGAGGCAAGTGGTACAAGAAGGCTAAAGACCCGCTGACAAAGCAGGAAGCGCTATTCAACATTCCCAGCTCTATTATAGTCAACGACTACGGAAAAGATATAGGAAACTTGATACTGAAGGCTGCTCCTAAGTATCTGGCGGAAACCAACATACCCTCGCATATAAACTATCGCGAGAGTATTGATAATGGAGACGGCGAATTGTTCTACAACATCTACAGACCACTTTCGCACATCCCGACGGAAGGTGAATGGAAGCATATAGAGATGCTTCTGCGACACATTTTCCAGGAACAATATGAGATGGCGTTGGATTATATTAAAATATTGTACGAAAAACCTCTCCTCTCACTGCCGATACTCTTGCTTGTGAGCAATGAGACAGGCACGGGCAAGAGCACGTTCTGCAAGTTTCTTAATGCGGTATTCTGCGAAAATGCCTTGCCTCTTACACCTGAAATTGTGGAATCACGATTCAACAGTTATTGGGTCGGTAAATTACTGGGCTACATTGAAGAACAAGCTGATGACAGCGAGGAAAGGAAGGCGCAGAATGCAAAGATGAAGCTTGTTGTTACGGCGGAAAAGCTTCCGTCAGAAGGGAAGGGAAAAGACCCTAAGGTTGCATTCAATTTCCTGAAGGTTATTATCTGTAGCAACGACGAATATACCCCGGTTAAGATTGACCCCAACGACACCCGCTATTGGGTTCGCAAGGTGCCTGCGCTCTCAAAAAAAGAAGAAGGCACAGATATACTGGATGAGTGCGTTAAAGAGATACCTTACTTCCTGAAGTATCTGCTTGATAGGCAGATGCGATATGAGCGAAAGAACAGACTGTGGTTCAATCCTGAGGAAATGCACACGGATGCCTGGCGCAAGATAGTACGTCACAGTGAGCCATCACTGGAGCAGGAACTCAGGGAGATCCTTCTTGACATCATGCGCGAGCAACATTTAGAAATGTTAGAGTATGATCTTACCACATTGATGGCACTCTGCGAGAAATTAAGGCTTCCCTCCAGACTTAAATGTTCCATCACACGAAGTGATCTAAGCCAAATATTACAGAGATGGGGCATAGGAAAAGCCACCAAAACAGCAACCCGCATCACTTACTATTTGCGCGATGATCTTGATAAACCATCATATTCCCGCCAAAAAGTCGGCAAAAAGCTCAAAATCTACAAGAAAAAACTTATAGAAGATGATTTCTGAGGAAATAAAAAAAGAGGTTACAAAGTTACATTTGTTTAACTCTTTGATTTTCAACATATTAAGACGTAACCTTCCTGTAACGAATTTTAAAAAAGTTGCAAAGGTTACAAAGGTTACAGAAAGGTTACATGCAAAAACCCTTTGTTTATCGGGGTTTGAAGACAATTTGTAACTTTGTAACTTTTGTAACCGCATTTTGAAAAATGAAATTATGAATATCAAGCAAATTAAAGAGAAATACACCTGTTTGGATTGGCTGGGTGATAAGGTGGTGAAGAAGACTTCCAGAGGATATCTGGCACGTTGTCCTTGGAAGGAAGATAAAAACCCATCATTGACAGTCACTCTTGATGGTAAGGGGTGGCACGATCTCTCAGACGGAAGTCACGGCAACCTCATCGACATGGTTCAGCGGTGTTTGAATACTACCGACTTTAGCAGAGTGTGTGCAGCATTCGGCACCGTAACTCCTTTTTCTTTTCATCAGCCAAGAATCTTTGACAAAGGAAAAGAAAAGGATAACGGCTTCGCTTTCTGTGATATCGTACCACTGCAGAACCGTGTCTTATATGCCTACCTTGGTGCCAGATGTATCAATACGACCATTGCCAAGCGGTTCCTGAAGGAGGCTCATTACGGCTTTGAGATTAGAGAGGATGGCCGCTATCTGTTTGCCTTGGCATACGGAAACGACATTGGAGGATATGAACTTCGTGGAGCACCGAACAAGGCGAATGCAGATGGCTTTAAGGGTGGAATGGCTCCAAAAGGCATAACCACACATCTCAGACAAGAAAACGTAGCCACGGTCGTTTTTGAAGGATTTTTCGACATGCTCTCGTTCGCCACCTTATGCGGTGCGGTGAAGCACAACTATATCGTTCTCAACAGCATCGTTAATGCCCCTGCAGCCATCGAGGTACTGCGCTCCATGGTCGGGAAGGTGCTGCTGTGCCTCGATAATGACGAAGGCGGGGAGAAATGCACCAGCCAGATGCTCGACGCGCTGCCGTCAGCTGTTGACATCAGGAACCGATTCGCCCCGGCAAAGGATGTGAACGAATATCTTTGTAAAACTACCACTTTACCTGGTTCCCGGCCCAGTCGGTGAGGTCAGTGATATAGCTGGGACTACCATCTTGGTTCTTGGGCTGGACCTTCAGGAGGGCATTCAGTCTTTGGTGTGCATTTGATGCTATCTTCATTACTTCACGTGTGGCACCCTCAACCCAGCCGCTGTACGTTTTATTGTCCTCGAAGTCTTTCCTGGCAAGCGAAATCAACTCATTGGCGGCATCGGTTCGGGTGGTTCCTGACGTGACAATGGCATGTTCGACATGAAGGGCTTGCTGGGGCGTGAAGTCATGAACTGATGGAGAACTTGCAAAGTCGAAGATAGACTTCACGGCATCGCGTGCTTCCGGCCATCTCCTATACAGGACGGCATCATGTTCCTCCACATGCCTTCGTGCATTCTCCAGTTCTCCCGTCCTGTCGACCTTTGCAACCTCTGCCACCTTCTCTTTGAGTTCGCTATCCACATCTTTCAGTTGGGCTTTTTTCCGTTCTATATCCTTGGTCAGATCCTCCGAGATGGTCTCCAAGCTCACGTCCATTGACACAAGATTATCCTTCTTGATGGCGAGATCGTTAAGCTGCTGTTGAACATCGTTAAGCTGCTTTTCTCTGGTAGCAATTTTGTCGTTTACTTCATCGAGCTGTCTCTGTTTCTCTTTTCGCTCCTTCTCATACTCTTCATTACCAGTGTCACGTATCTCTTCGAGTGCTGTGATTTCAATCTCCAGATGTTCTTTCTGATCGTTCAGATTACTTAGCATTTTTGTGAAACTTTTCACCTTTTTCTCTAATAGTCTATACTGCTCTTCAAGTTGACTATAGTCCTGTTTCAACTCTTCATAGGTTTTCTTCGTCTTATCCATTTCCTTCATAAGATTGTCATATTCGATATACTCTGGTTTGCTCCTGTTTTTTCTATGAGCCTGTTCCTCTGGAGTGAGGTCATCGAAGAACGTGCCACGTTCCAAACCATATTTGTAACCTACTTGAAGGTGGTAATCGGTGTGCATGTCATCGAGGTATTTCGACAATGCTTCTGGTGTCTCTCCAACTATTCCGGCATAGCTGACGGTTTTCACTGTTCCTCGTTCTTGACCTGCCTTCACACGACCTCTTCTTTTCTTCTCTGCAACAGGAATAACTTGCATATGAATGTGCGGTGTGGTTTCATCCAGGTGAACATTGAAGCCTATGATGTTTTCCTCACCACCATATTTTTTAGCAGCCCATTTATATGTGTCCATTGCCCATCGTTCTATTTCGTCACACCTTTTTACATGACTGTTTTGTTCGTCCTTTTCATCGAAGTTTACATACTGCTTCCCGAAAGCCATTTCACGTAGTCTTTCTCTCTGTCCACCGATGACAAAATCCATGCAGACGTTGGGGGCATTCTTGGCCGTTTCCTTGTAGTTCTTAAATCCCAGTTCTCGCAGTCTGTTTTGGATTCGTTCATGGAGTGGAATAGCATGTGATAGTTGAGGGCAGATTTTACCCTTCACAATCTCGAAGTTCAGGTTCCTACGCCACCAATCATAATGGTACGGTGTACCATTTGAATCTTCTGTTCTGTCGAACCATTCTTTACTCTTGTCTCGACGTTCGTTTTCATCACTTAGTGATGCATTCATCGCCTTCATAGGCTGCATGTGGATAGATGCTTTTGCTCCCATAATTTTTTTCTTTTTTATCAGTTTATATTTTAGGCAGCTTGCTGCAGGTTCCCGTGCAGGGCGCAGCAGGGTATTTTTAAGCGACATCCCGAAGGGTGGAGTCTAAAATCCCATACTGCGTTGTAGGATTTTCGGAGAAACTGCCTTAGCTGCCGGCGAAGGTACAATACTTTCGGGAGTTGAGAGATGCTGCAAAAAAGTATCTCGTATTTTAACGTTTTCACGACTGCCCCAGTCGGAGAAAAGCCAGGGTTCGGGATGGCGCCTGAGTCCCGAAGCGGTTAGCACCACCGAGGGAGTGAAAACGACTGGTAAACGGGCTGCACGCAGTGCCGTCATGTGGAGTGTACGGAACATGTTAAAGCCCACCCATAAACATCTATAAAAACTTGCCTTCAAAAAACGAATGTCACTATGTTATTTTATCCGTATAGTTACCCATCAGAATTTCTTCTTCCGAAACCAATTATTCGCAACCTTGACAGTCGTGAAAACGTTAAAATACGAAATAAAATTTTTCGTGGCTTCATATATTAATAAGGTATAGTATTTTTGCAGTGATAAATTTTAAAACGAAGAATTATGGAAACAAAGAAATTTTCTGAATTAAAGGGTAGTGAGAAACTGAAGTTTCAGGCTGCCGTGTTGGAGGTCTTGGAGCGTCAGAATTTTAACCTTGACAAAGACCTTGGAATGAAGGAGTCGCAGGACAATCCCAACAACTGGGTTATGGGCTTCACCAACTCTGCAATGAGCCTCGAGGACTTGGATGCCGCGAAGGGATCTCTTGGTGCCAATTTTAAGATTACCATCTGTCCTAAATCGAAGGATAGTTTCATCTTCAGGATAGAAGCTGCAGGTGAAGACTATATTCGTCTGCTGCAAACTTCAAGAGTGCAGCAACATCCTTCTGCACAAACGCAAACTGTGAGGCAATAAAAGCACAGATTAAGATTGTTGTTCCAGTTTCAGTCCATTGCTGTTGCTGATAGCCGGGAGCCACTCACGAATATGATTGGGTGGCTCTTTTTGTGTTGTTACCTTTTGGCGTAAGGAGTTGCAGGTTTTGGCGCAACTTTGGGCGCAGTCCGCAATGCACGGCTGATGAAATTATAGATGCCAATCTATAAAATATAGATGGTAGCCTATATTTTATAGCCTGCCACCTATAAAAGAGCTGCCACCGCAGTATAACGGTAGCAGCTCATTAACATTCAGTCCAGCCCGTCGGTATGGGCTTCATCTTCCTGCTCCAGCAGCCAGTCAAAGAATCGCTCAGCGGCCTTCTCGTCAGCTGGTAGGCCGTACTCCTGGCAGAACTGGCAGAAGGTTTCACGGTACTCCGGCGAACGCTCTATATACTCCTTGAGGGGTATTTCACCATCGTAGTGTTGCAGATCTAACTGGAGGTCTGCATCGGTATATTGAAATGTATTCATATCAGTCATCTTCTTTGGTTATTATTAATCAGGAATCCCATAAATCACGGTAACGGTGGCACCGGTGCTGTGAAGTATCACTGCTATGTTACGCCCGCCAATCGTACCGTTGCCGGAATATACGGTATCGCCCTTTTGACTGCTCGTGTCATCCTTAGTCAGGGTTATGCCGTACCGCTTCTGAATCTCCGAGATGATGTAGTTCGCATTGCCGGTGATGTAGGTGACAGTAACCATTGACAACCCTTGGTTACGACCAAGAAATGCGTAGGTGACAGTCGTAGTATTCCTGCCATTGGAATACATCAGGGCGTAGTCATTACTTCCTTCCACCAAGTCCCAGCCAGACATGTAGGCTTTGACATGGTCTGTGTTACTTCCCCAGTCAAAGCAGGGTTCATAGTACGTAACAGTACCTGGCACGTCCTGTCCGGGAACGTCATCGTCATCATCACCGCCACAGGCAGTGAAGGATGTCACACACATAGCGGCCAGAGCCGCCATCATAAACTTAAAGATGCACTTTTTCATAATGCGTTTCGAGTATTGCGCCCTTGGTCGGCCGGTAAGGGCATGTTTCCTTTGGAGAGTGAGCCGCCACCCATGAAGGCACTCCCGTGATAACTGTTGGAAACTGGAGAAACGTCGCTCCTTACTACTCGTGGCCGTCATTTCCAAACGACTCGAAACGCTTTAACGTCACCGCCATCAGGCCCAGACGGAAAATCTTGCGATATTCGTGTGCAAAGGTACAAAATAAATCCGAAATCTCCAAAATATATCAATACAAGTTCGTCATTAGTTCGCATTTAGTTCGCAAGTTTGCGTCTGAACAACAAAAAAGAGAGTTAAACTTTCGTCTAACTCTCTCATTTTCAGGTGCTTTTGGTTGCGCTTCAGGATGGGCTTGAACCAACGACCCCCTGATTAACAGTTAAAAAATGTAATATTTTGTGATATTTGCTTTATAGTTATTTGGTTGATTCACAGAAAGTTAGTAATTTTGCAGCATCTTA
>Ga0310695_10001960_pt1 | contig 45551 bp, 41 predicted proteins | sample RumenRJG_04DNA_FD_203882 | JGI IMG/M metagenome (GOLD analysis project Ga0310695, IMG submission 203882) | Bovine rumen microbial communities from Lethbridge, Alberta, Canada - RJG_04 (v2) (version 2) | ecosystem: Host-associated > Mammals > Digestive system > Stomach > Rumen | place: Canada... | reverse complement strand
TCGTCAAAATAGCGCATACTGTCTGGATTTGCGAGTTCAAGGACGCGCTTTCAGCCGCAAAATTTGTATCTTGCGAGAAGAAAGAAAAGGATTATAATGAATCAACCTAAGAAGCCAGCTCCGTTTAAGAACAAGAATTTTATCATTGTTCTCATCATGCTCCTCATGCTTTTCGTCATGTTCCCCATGACCGGGAAAGATTCCAGCAAGGATATTACCCGCACCGAATTTTTAGCCATGATGGGCGACTCGACCAAGGTCATTACTGAACTTACACTCCAAAAGACTCCCGATGGCGTGATTATCGAAGGTGCTTACGAGATGTCCCCGGAAGAAATCGCCGAGGCAAAAAAGAGCCAAAGCGCTCTCGCTAGGTTCACTCGCAACAGCACCGACACTAAAAACAAGCATTTCAAGAGCCACATGCTCGAAATTTCAAACGAGCAAATTTCGACTTGGGAAGCTTTCAAAGGTGTAAAGGTCAAGGTCATTCACGAATCGACCACCTGGATTGATACTCTCGTTGCATTCTTGCCAGCCATTTTGCTGATTGCGTTCTTCTATATCATGATGAGCCGTCAGATGGGCGGTGGCGGTAAGAGCCCGTTCTCGTTCGGCAAGAGCCAAGTGCGCCAGCTGAACTCGCAGAAGAAGACCACGTTCAATGACGTTGCCGGTTGCGACGAAGCCAAGCAGGACTTGCAGGAACTCGTTGAATTTTTGAAGGATCCAAAGAAATACGACAAGCTCGGTGGCCGCATCCCGAAGGGTGCTTTGCTCGTTGGCCCTCCGGGTACAGGTAAGACGCTCCTCGCCCGCGCTGTCGCAGGCGAAGCAGGAGTGCCGTTCTTTAGCATGTCGGGTTCGGACTTCGTGGAAATGTTCGTTGGCGTGGGTGCATCCCGCGTGCGTGACTTGTTTGAAACCGGCAAGAAGAACGCTCCGTGCATTTTGTTCATCGACGAAATCGATGCCGTGGGTCGCCAGCGTGGTGCAGGTCTCGGTGGTGGTCACGATGAACGCGAACAGACTTTGAACCAGTTGCTCGTGGAAATGGACGGCTTTACCGCTAACGAAGGCGTAATTTTGATTGCCGCTACGAACCGTCCGGATGTGCTCGACAAGGCACTCCTCCGCCCGGGCCGCTTTGACCGCCAGATTGTGGTGGGCCTCCCCGACCTCAAGGGCCGTGAAGAAATTTTGAAGGTTCACTTGAAAAAGCGCAAGGTGCCTCTTGGCGATGATGTCGATGTGAAGGCTGTCGCTAAGGGAACTCCGGGCCTTGCCGGTGCTGACCTCGAAAACTTGGTGAACGAAGCAGCGCTCCTCGCCGCAAGGTTCAACAACAAGAAAGTGACGATGCTTGACTTTGAAGAAGCCCGTGACAAGCTCAGCATGGGTGCTGAACGCCGCACGCTCCTCATGACCGACGAAGAAAAGCGCCACACCGCTTACCATGAAGCAGGCCATGCCCTCATGACGCTTCTCTGCAAGCATTCTGACCCGCTCCACAAGATTACGATTATCCCTCGCGGACGCGCTCTCGGTGTAACCATGAGTTTGCCCGAACGCGACCAGGTGAGCTACAGCCGCGAATACGCCGAAGAACGCATCATGATCATGATGTCCGGCCGTCTCGCCGAACTCATTTTCTTCAACCACCAGAGCACGGGCGCAAGTAACGACATCCAGCGCGCTACAGAACTTGCACGCAAAATGGTGACGGAATGGGGCTTCGACGAAGAAATTGGACCGGTCTGCTACAGCCGCGCCGATGGCGAAGTGTTCCTCGGACGCGAAATCAGCAAGCCGAAGGAAATGTCCGAAATGATGGCCGAAAAGATCGACAACGCCATCAACAACTTGATCAAGCGCATGGACAACAAGGCAAGAGAACTCCTTGAAGAAAACAAGGACAAGCTCACCGACCTCGCCGAAGCGCTGTTTGAATTTGAAGTGCTCGACCGCGAAGAAATCGACAAAGTCATGGCTGGCGAAAAGCTCACCGGTACAAAAAAGAGTCGCCAGTACAAGGCCATGGAAGAACTCGCCAAAAAGCGCGAAGAAGAAAATACTCCGCCGCCTGACCCGGGTGACCAACCGCCGGTAGCTCCGATTACCGACGTCCAGCCGGCCCCCGCTACAGGCAACGAAACCGCCACCAACTCCGTTAAAGAAACCGAACAACAGTAACTTTGATTATGCTCCGCTCTCTATTAGAATCTAATCGTGCAATCTCTTGGAAAATTGGAAACGACATCATTCCAGCTTCGAGGATGCCGCTTGTCATGGGTATCGTGAATGTTACCCCGGACAGTTTCTTTGATGGAGGCAAGCATAACACGCCCGAAGCCGCTTACGAGCACGCCATTTCGTTGGTGGAACAAGGTGCAGTGATTCTCGATATCGGCGGTGAAAGCAGCCGCCCGGGAAGCGCACCCGTGAGCGTTCAGGAAGAACTCGACCGCGTATGCCCCGTCGTAGAAGCGCTCGCACAGACCGCAACCATTTCGGAAGACCTCGACAATCCGGGATTCCGCAAGTTCTACATCTCGGTCGATACGGTCAAGGCTAAAGTCGCCGAAGAATGCATGAAGCTCGGTGCGCACATCATCAACGACATCAGCGCCTGCATGATGGACCCGAAGATGATCGAGACCGTCGCTAGCACAAAGGCAAGCGTGGTGCTCAACCACATGCGCGGGAACTTCGGAACAATGCAGCAGGACTTCAAGCCATACACGAACGTGGTCCAGGAAGTTCAAGAAGAACTCTTGGCACAGGTGAAGAAGCTCCTCGACGCCGGTGTCGAAAAAGAACGCATTTGCATTGACCCGGGTATCGGTTTTGGAAAGACGGTTCAAGACAACATAGACTTGATGAAGTCCGTGGACGTGATGCTCAAGGACGGCTACCCCGTTTTGATTGGCACGTCGAGAAAATCCTACATTGGAAAGATGCCTGGGCTTGAAACAAGCGATAGGCTTATCCCGACCGTGACCGCAGACATTATTGCCGCCCTTGGCGGTGCAAGCGTTATCCGCGTTCACGATGTTCGCGAAGCAAAAGAATCTCTTTTATATTTGGAGGCTTTGAAGTCCCATGACGCTGTTTAAGTTATTCGGCATCATCGATGTTCGTATGGCTGACATTCTGGACGTTCTCCTCATATCAGTCATTCTGTATTACATCTTTTTGCTGTTCCGCGGGACGCGTGCAGCACAGATGATTTTCGGCGGCTTTTTGCTCATTCTCGCATGGCTCATTGCGCAGTGGTGGGAACTCCATACGCTTGTATGGATGCTCAGTAACCTCGCTACGCTCGGTATTATCGCCATCGTGATTTTGTTCCAGCCCGAAATTCGAAGCGCCCTTACGCGAATCGGTCAGAGCGTGAGTAAAGTGGACTTGAGAAACATCCTCTTCCACGCGAGCGGTCTCGATGACATCGCCCAGAAAATTTGCTCTGCCGTTCAGGATTTGGCAAAGACGAAGACTGGGGCGCTCATCGTGCTTGAAAAGCGCGTGGGCCTCAAGAACTACGCAGATACAGGTGAATACCTCGATGCACGAATCAGCTCCAGACTTTTGCGCGCATTGTTCTTCCCGAACTCCGCTTTGCACGATGGCGCCGTGATTCTCAACTGCAAGTCGATTGTCGCCGCAGGCTGTATTTTGCCGATGCCGACCGGTAACGCCGAAGGCGATGCAGGCTACGGTATGCGCCACCGCGCCGCTAAAGCTCTCGCTGCCGAAAGTGATGCCCTCATCATCATCGTCTCCGAAGAAACAGGTAAAATTTCTACCGCTTACAGAAACAACCTGAGACGCGGCCTCACCCCGAAAGAACTTAAAGCAGAAATTTTCCGCCACTGGCACGACCTCTTCAACGAAGTTATTGAAGAAGATCAAGCCGAAGGTGAAAACGAAGCAGTCGAAAACAAGGTGTAACTTATGGCAAACAACGAAAAGAATTCTACGAAGAACGCACAAAATGCGCAGGGCAACCAGAAGAAGAAAAACGGGAAACGCAATCTCGTCATCTTGATTTTGATGTTCCTTTTGCTCATCTGCCTTTTTGTAGTGCAGTGCCAGCTCAACAAGGTCAAGCAGCAAGCGCTTGAAGAACAGAAACTCTCGGAACTCGCACTCCGCCAACAGCAGATTCTTGATAGCCTCCGCGCCGAACAGGCCAAGGCTGATAGCTTAAAGGCTCTTGAAGAAGCTAGAATCGCGGACAGTTTGCGCATCGCGGACTCCATCCGCACGGCAGATTCGCTCGCCAATTTGCCCAAAGTCCCGGCAGTCAACAAGGACAGCATCCGTGCCTATCGCAAGTTCCGCAGGGATAGCATCGCCCGCGTTAACGACTCACTCGCACGTATCGAGAGAGACCGCCAAGATTCACTGAACAAGGCTCGCTTTGCCGATAGCCTCCGCAACTCGGACAAGGTCCCGCCCACAGCCGAAATCACGCCGCCAGCAGGCCGCTACTACGACCCGATCAAGCTCAAGGTCAAGTGCGACGAAATCAAATGCAAGACGTTTGTTTCCATCGGCGATACGCTCAACCCGCAAGACGCAAGCAAGGGCATTGAATACAACAAGACCGGTTCCGTGTTCTTCTACGCTACCGACTCCGTCGGCAACCGCTCCGCTTGGGAAGAAGCCAAGTACGACATGGCAAGCGATAACATTTGCGGCAAGAACGCCTACCCCGTCCCGGTTGGCGGAAAGACCGTCTGCGTAGACGCCTATGAATACCCGAACCAGCCGGACGCTACGCCGAAGGACATGGTAAGCCAGGAAGAAGCCGCACGCATCTGCAAGAACGAAGGCAAGCACCTCTGCACAATTGAAGAATGGCAAGCAGCCTGCCGTGGCAAGGACGGTTTCAAGTTCTCTTACGGTAATGGTTACAAGCAGAGCAAGTGCAATACCAACACAAAGGCAGCCAAGAGAAGCGGTCGCAAGACGCAATGCCGCAGCTGGTATGGCATGTACGACATGAACGGAAACCTCTGGGAATGGACAGCCTCTACAAGCAAGCAGCACCCGGACAAGTTCCTGGTCGCAGGTGGCGCATGGAACACGAACAACGAAAGTAGCTGTTCTGTAAGCAAATTCAGCTTCTACCCGCAGAACCAGTACCCGAGTGTCGGTTTCAGGTGTTGTAAATAACACACCGTTAAAACAACATTACATAGATTCGCTAACCTAACTGAAAAAAATTATCTAATTTAAGAGCATGAAAACGAAACTTTTACTCTCCGCACTTTTACTTTCTTCGTTTACGTTTTTCGGCTGCAGCAATGAAAAGCCCAACTATACGGGTTACTGGAAAGGCGAAGCCGACATGATTTTCGAAGTTCTTACCGAAAACAACGTTGATTACACCATCAGAAACGTGAACGGCGACCTCACTGCTAAATACGAGAACAACGCTCTCCGTGGCAAGAATTCGCTCAACATGGACATTTTGATGCGCGTCAAGGGCGACTCCGCCTACTATGAATTCGGCGAAGACGAATCTGGCAAGATCGTGACGGGTTACATGAGAATTTCGAAGGACGAATACGACAAGATTTTCAAGGCTCAGTCCGAAGCTAAGAATAGCTATAACTAAGCGCTGAACGCCGGCTAAATGCCGACGAGAAGCCAGCGAACTTATGCAAGAAACCCCGGTTTAAAGCCGGGGTTTTGTTATAGCGGGAGTGCCGCGCCCTTCGACAAGCTCAGGGACCTTAGCAAAGCTACTTCTTCAGTGCGGACAAGAATTCCTTGAGACGGGTGTCCTTCGGATTGTCGAAGACTTCTTCGGGGGTTCCGTCTTCCTTGACGTAACCGTCGGCAAAGAAGAGCACACGGTTTGCCACTTCGCGGGCAAAGCTCATTTCGTGCGTCACAACGATCATCGTCATTCCTGACTTTGCAAGGTCCTTCATGATCTTGAGCACTTCGCCCACCATTTCCGGGTCCAATGCACTCGTCGGTTCATCAAAGAGAATCGCTTCGGGCTGCATAGCCATGGCACGGGCAATGGCGATACGCTGTTGCTGACCGCCCGAAAGCTGTGCCGGGTAATGGTCTGCACGGTCCAAAAGGCCCACGCGCTTCAAGAGTTCACGCGCACGCGTTTCGGCCTCAGCCTTGGACAAGCGACCGAGTTTCACCGGAGCAAACATGATGTTCTTGAGTGCGGTCATGTTCTTGAACAGGTTGAACTGCTGAAAAACCATGCCTACGCGCTCGCGAATCGAAGGCTTCGAAACGTCCTTCGCCAAAATGCTCTTGCCATCCAAAAGGATATCACCGCTCGTCGGCTGCTCAAGCAAATTCAGCTGGCGCAAGAACGTCGACTTACCACAACCAGACGGGCCGATAATTGCAATCACGTCACCGCGATGGATATCAAGCGAAATGCCCTTGAGGATTTGCTTGTCACCGTAAGATTTGCAAAGGTTCTTGACCTGGATTAAAGTTTCTGCATTAGCGTTCATTTTTCTTCAACCTCTTTTCAAGTTTTGCAACACAAGCCGAAAGCCCGGCGACAATGATAAAGTAAATAGCTGCCACAGCAAGGAGCGGGAGCATGGCTTCGTAAGTCATACTGCGGATGATATCGCCACCGCGAGTGAGGTCGGTAAGGCCGATGTAACCGCAAATGGATGTTTCCTTGATGAGCGAGATAAATTCGTTCGTGAGAGCCGGAAGCGAGTTCTTGAACGCCTGCGGGTAAACGATGTAATAAAGGACTGTGCGGAACTTGAGGCCAAGACTACGGCCCGCTTCAATCTGTCCCGGGTCTACGCCCTTGATGCCGCTGCGGATGATTTCAGAAACGTAAGCACCCGAGTTGATGCCGAATGCAACAATCGCAACGAGAATCTTGTTGATGTTCACCGACGAGAAGACGATGTAGTAAATGATGAGGAGCTGAATCATCATCGGCGTACCGCGAATCACGGCAAGGTAAGCCTTAGCAAACCAGTTCAGCACCTTGAAACGGCCGTTGAATTCGTTGCTCGTACGAATCTGCGCAATCACAAAGCCAATCATGATACCGAGGAGAGCCGCAAAGAACGAAATCACAAGCGTGTTACGGAGACCTTCAACAATGAACTTCCAGCGGGAATCCTTTACGAAATTCTTGTAGACATGATCGCCAAAGCTCTCTTCGCTTTGAACGGCCTCGTCACCGCGGACAATCACGACGACTTTCGAGAGCGTGTACGGAGTCGTGAAGTTGATGGACTTCTTGCGTTCTTCGGTAACGGTGAATCCCGAGAAACCGACATCAGCCTTGCCCGATGCAACCGCATTGATAATCGCGTCGAATTCAATGTCTTGAATTTCAACAGTGCGGTTGAGGTAATCGGCAATGTAGTTCACGATTTCGATATCGAGACCGACAATCTTTGTGTTCTCGTAATATTCGTATGGCGGGAATTGAGCGTTGGTCGAAACCACAAGCTTCGGGCCTTCGGTCACTTTCTTCTGATAGTGGTAATTGCCCGAACGATAAATGTACGTGTTGAAGAGAGAATCGTAAACGCCATCCTTCTTCATCGCTTCAAGCGCCTGGTTCACTGAATCCAAAAGCGCTTCGTTGCCCTTCGCAACAACGCCCGCGTACATTTCTTCGACGAAGACTTCTTCGAGAATGCGAAGCGACGGATTCTGGAGCACGAAAGCCTTGGCAGGCTGGTCGTCACTCATGACCGCGTCAATCTTCCCCTGCAAAAGAGCCTGCACGGCATCAGCAAGCTTCGTGTAGCGTTCTACATCGATTTTCGCCGTGTCGCCACCAAAGTCCGACGCGTAGATATCGGCAGTGTTGCCAATCTGCACGCCCACTTTTTTGTGGCCGAGATCGCTAATGGAATGAACCCTATTGGGGATGACGGTCTGTTTCTCGCTTTGGCACGATGTGAGCGCGAGCGAGAACAGTACAATAAGAAGAGGGAGATATAACTTTCGTATCATTTTCTAACCTTAATTAAAAGTTAGTTAAAAGCCGAAAGTTTGGGAACCCTTGTGAGTATTATATAATATATGGACTAATAAATAAGTTTCATTTCGTCAATGACGAGTATCGCGCCCTTTGTGCCCTTGTAATGGTTGCCATCGGCACTCGAAGCAAACACCACACGGATATGCGTCACAGGCTCGTCACCTGTCCCCTGCACCAAGCCGTTATTAATGGCAGACTTGTTCGAGGATTCAAGTTTCGTGTTGAACGTCGAAGAATTTTCAATCGGTGAGCCTGCGAGCGGTTCGCCGTATTGGAGCTTGAGACGGAGCGTGCGCATCTTGTTTTCGTCCGGTTCCGAGACGCTCACGACATCCGGATTCTCGCGGCCGGAATTATCCGCCTTTGTAGAGCGGAACCAAGCGGAAGCGACCAGCTTGTTCACGTCACTTGATTTGCGATTGACGTTCTTGTCACCGGTGCGATTTTCAAGAAGGATGTAAATGTCGCAACTGTCGCCTTTGCCTTCGTAGCTAAACTTGACTTCCATGAATTCAGGGCGGGCGTTAAAAGGCTTACCGAAATCCAGGAGTTCGTTGCCATCGGGCCATGTCGAAGAACTCGCCATCGAGAGTGTACCGACGCCTTTGGGATTAAAGACCGCCGTGTAAAGACTTCCGCTTGCCATTTTTGTAAGAGCAGAACTCGTCTGGATTTGAGCACCGATCATGGAGCCAGACGTGATTTTTTCCGTCGTCGTCAAAATCGTGTTGGCGTTGCCCCAAATGGAATCAGGCGTGACATCATCACCGTTCCAGGTGTTAAAATTCGATCCCGGCAGCTGATAACCCGCCTTGACCGTGTACGTTTCAGATTCGTCGTTTGCATTCATGACGGACACTTGAATGCCCGCGCCAAAGTCATAAAACTCGCCCACTTCGACATTTACAGTAGCGCCTTCTGAAAGTTCAATTTCAGAAAGTTCAAGCGCTGTGAGGTCTGTGCGGAAATCCAGATCGTCCACATGGAACGTTTTGCGGTCTGCATCAAATTCAGCAGATTTGCCTGCGATAGAAAGCGAGAGGATGCGCGGAGCGGGAGCTTCGCGAGAATCGCTAGATTCGACGGGTTCTTCTGCGTCAGAACTGCTAGAGTTTTGAGAATCGCTGGATTCACGAGATTCGTCGCTATTTGAACTACTCGATTTTTTCGAGGAACTGCTCGACGCACTACTAGAAGCGGCGCTTTTCACGGAACTACTAGACTTTGCGTTTTTTACAGAAGAGGAACTGCTTTCTGATTTGGGCTCCGGAATATTCAAAACCAATTGCCAAATGGACTTCATTCCACTTTCAGAAACAACAACTACATAAACAATATGGTTCGAAGGCACTTGAATCTTATCGCCCGCTTTTACAGCATTTTTTGAACACGCCACCGTTTGCGCCAAAGAATTCAATTCAAGCGAATCCGTCGGGAACTCTTCTATTTCATCATCGACCAAATGAAGCGACGCGAAATGGCTCATGTCGATATTTTCTACCGTCACAGAATCCCAAGTTTCAAGCGATGAGGGCGGCGCGACAAAATCAAATTCCATGCGGTGTTCTGCGGAATACACCACTGAAGAACCATTCTGTTCAGCAAAAGAAACTTCTTCCAAATTGCGGTAATCTGAAGCACCAAACGTATCGTAATCTGCAGAGCAACCATTCAAAACCACGAACGCAAAAATTCCAAGGAGCGAAAACGCCGTACCTGCGAAACGACCAATTTTTGTATGATTAAAAATTTTGAACAACATCACTCACCCCTAAAAGAAATAGACCAACGAAAAATCAAGTGCAAGCAAATTAACCTTAAAATTCACAACGTTGTAAGAAACTTCGCTGCGTTTTTCACCATTTTCTTCAATAACAATCCAAGAAGAATTCAAGCCTAAAAGTCCAACAGATGTTTCAAACGCCAATCGCTCCAGCACCATAATACTCAAGCCGGGATTGATGCCAAATTTAAATGTCCATCCGTGATTTTTCGTTCTCGAAACATCCTCACCATCATCCGATTGCGAAATGCCATAAGAATATTCTACCGTAAGAGAAGTTTCGTTAAAGAAGTAGATTGTCTTGGAATCAAAAACCTTCAAATAATTTTTGAGGAACGGCTGCACGAAAAAGCCATTGCTCACATACTTGCGGTGTTCCTTAACATCTGCAATATCTTCGAGGATTGAATAGTCGATATCGACATACGTGCGGCTGTAACCGGAGCGCATCCCCACCGCCATTGCATCACGAACAAAATATCCGCCAAAAACTTCGGCTGTAAAAGTATAACCTTCCGCCTTGTAAATATCTCCGAAAAGAATGTTCAACGCATCTTCATCGGAATTTCCTTGAAGCAAGAAAAGTGTTGCTCCCGTGAGGATATTGCCACGATGAATAGCCTCATCTTCTTCAACTGAGAAAAGGCTCCCGAGAAGTCCACCTTTTTTCGTTGGTTTTGTAGAATCCGCAGAAGTTGCCGAAAATGCAAATGCAACAAGCATCAGCAAAAAAATGAAAATTTTTGACTTTAAACTCATAGGGTCAAAAATAAAAAATTGGACTCATGAGGTAAATAGAACTTTTATTACAAAAAAATTCCCATGTTACAAAATAACATGGGAAATTCTTACAATTTTGTTAGGATTTTACTTTCTGAAGAAATTGATATTCAGCCAGCCTTTTTTGCCATCTTCTGTAAGAGCAATTCCGCAAGCAACTGTTTTGTAATTGCCCTTCATATTGAGGTAATGACCGATGTAGGAATAATCCTCTCTTTTGTCGGGATCGCGTTCGCCGCTAGTCACGAGAGCTTTTTCATCTTCCCACATCATCTTGAGGAAAGCATCGGTTGCTTCAGTTGCAGTTTTGCGCCAAGAGGTGCTGAAGTTCGGCCCCGAGTTTTGTGCGCCTTCGCCGCAGTTGCCAAAGTGACCGTGAGCCTTGTTTTCGGCGAGGTCATCAGCGGCTTCTTGATCGGTGCAAGTCTGCTTTTCTTCAGGTGCAAGCGTCAGCGGTTCGAGATTTTCTGTCGCACGGTATTCGTTGATTTTAGCGAGGCAATCTTCACGCCATGTCGCGCTGAAAAAAGAATTTTCTGTCGAAGAAGAGGATTTAGCAGAGGATGAAGATGCAGCGACCTTTTCAGAAGAACTGCTAACAGGTTTCGACGATGAAGATGAGGATTTCTCCGAAGACGAAGATGCGGCAAATTTCTCGGACGACGAACTGTTTGTAGACTTTTGAGAAGACGATGAACTGAGCTCGGTATTTTCAGAAGATGAGCTCACAACTTCTGCAACATCCGGTATTTCTATATAAGTCACGCTACTGCTTTCGGAACAACCCGACACAACACAAGACATTGCAAAGGCAAAAGTTGCGCAAGTTGCATACTTTGCCATATCACCAAACAAATTAATTTTCATAGTAAACCTAAAAAACAACTGGATTCCTCGCGATGCTCGGAATGACGGTATTTCTACTGGATCCTTCGACTTCGCTCAGGATGACACGTTTAATATATAATAGCTTTTTCGGGTCAGCGATGCACGCGCCCCCTACAATCCCAACCCACAATTTACTATCTTTGGCGCCATGCTTAATGTTTCTAATGTCAGTCTCCAGTATGGTAGCCGCGTCCTCTTCAAGGAAGTGAACCTTTCCTTCAAGAGAGGCAACTGCTACGGTGTCATCGGCGCAAACGGTGCCGGCAAGTCCACATTTCTCAAGATTCTTTCGGGCGAACTCGAACCGAACACGGGTGAAGTCACGAAGGACCCAGGCGAACGTATCGCCGTTTTGAAGCAGGACCACTTCGCCTACGAAAATAACACGGTCCTCGAAACCGTGATGATGGGTTTCCCGGAACTTTACGAACTTAGCAAGAAGCGCGACGAACTTTACGCACTCCCTGAAATGACCGAAGAACAGGGCATGCAGGCCATGGAAATCGAAACGCGCTTTGGCGAAATCGGCGGTTACGAAGCCGACTCCAACGCTGCCGTGCTCCTCAAGGGCCTTGGCATTCCCGAAGAATTCCACTACAACTTGATGTCCGAACTCGATGGCGGCCAGAAGATCCGCGTGCTCCTCGCCCAGGCTCTGTTTGGCAACCCGGACATTTTGCTCTTGGACGAACCGACGAACCACCTTGATTTGGAAACTGTCGGCTGGCTCGAAGACTACCTCGAACGCTTCGAAAACATCGTAATCGTGGTGAGCCATGACCGTCACTTCTTGAACGCCGTCTGCACGCACACTTGCGATATCGACTACGGCAAGATCAACATTTACGGTGGTAACTACGAATTCTGGTACGCAGCAAGCCAGCTCGCCCAGAAACAGCGCAAGGACCAGAACCGCCGCGCCGAAGAAAAGATTGAAGAACTCAAGGCGTTCATCCGCCGCTTCGCATCGAATGCCGCTAAGGCCAAGCAGGCCACATCTCGTAAGAAGCTTTTGGACAAGATGACCGTCGAAGAAATGCCGGCCTCCAGCCGTAAGTTCCCGTGGGTGAACTTCAAGATGGACCGCGAACCGGGTAAGATCGTGCTCGAAGTCAAGAACGCCACCGTTGATGGCGGCGACGGCATCGTCTGCAAGGGATTCGACTTCTCGCTCGGCAACCAGGACAAGGTCGCTCTCGTCGGTGAATACGACACACTCAAGACGGCATTCTTCCAGCTCATTGCCGAAGAAATCAAGGCACCGGATGGCGTGCTCAAGTGGGGCAACACCATCAGCTACAACTACTTCCCGAAGAACAACGACGCTTATTTCAAGACGGACCTTTCCCTTGTGGATTGGCTGCGCCAGTACAGCAAGGAACAGGACGAAACGTTCATCCGTGGATTCCTCGGCCGTATGCTCTTTACCGGTGAAGAAGCCCTCAAGAGCGCAAACGTGCTCTCCGGTGGTGAAAAGGTGCGCTGCATGCTTTCGAAGATGATGCTCTCGAACGCAAACTGCTTGCTCCTCGACGAACCGACCGCACACCTCGACTTGGAAGCCATCACCGCTTTGAACAACGGTCTCAAGGCATTCCAGGGCCCGGTCATCTTCTGCTCTCAGGACCATGAATTTGTCCAAACTGTCGCAAACCGCGTTTTGGAACTCACGCCGAACGGTGTTGTTGACCGCAGCATTACCTTCGACGAATGGCTTGAAACAAAGAAGACGAAGAAGAAGTAAAAATCACTTTGGATTTGAGAAATCCCTGTCACAGCAAGTGGCAGGGATTTTTGCTATTTAAGCACAAAGGGGCTAATCCCATTCAGCATTACGGTTGTAAGTTCCGTTACGCAGTTGGACATGCAAGTGTTCGTTCTCCTGCCCGATATCTTCGTGTAGAACTGTATAACGATTGCCCAAATTATCACGCACCATTTGCGCTATCTGCTTACGAGTTTCAAGGCTCCCCATATCCTTGATTCTAAAGTCAAGCGCAGCACCTACATAATGAGCAGACCTTTCAGAATGACCTTCGTAATCATTGGCACTTGTAATTAGTGGTTTGTACTCGTCGTCGTTCATTGCGGTATGATAAACACTTACAACCACAGAAATCGCACTATCCATTTCTGGACGGAGCTTATTAAAATTCACACCCGATTTCTGCAATGTCATCGAAAGCATCTGCTCATGAAATTCTTGTTGGGCAGAGTCACGATGCATTTCAACATAATGCTCAACAATTTCCGTTTGAGGAACACATTCAGGACTATTTTCATCACCACCAAGGATTCCATCTAAAATCGAGAAGACTCCGATAAAAAGGCTCTTGATGAGAGTCCCTATTCCCGAAAGTATAGTGAGTAAACCAGACCCAATACCACTAAACATCTTTTCTAGAATATCAACCATACACCAATACCTTGCTACAAACGCCCATTTACATATCGCTTATGGTTTGCAATATGTAAACAGCCTCATTGCATTTTCCCAAGAAATTTTCATCCAGTCCTTGCCTGCCATTTTCTTGCTTTGAGCAATGCGACTACGCAAGTGTCGTGGAAGCGAGCTTTTTAAATGACGCCCTGGAATAGGCGTATCAGTTCCAAACAGAATGCGGTCCACAAAATCTTCATTTCGTGCAATAGCCACAAGTTGCACAAAATGTTCATGAGGCATAAATGAAGTATCTACGAATGCATTTGGACAACGGCTAAGCGTATCAATAGTTTGCTGAATCGGGCGCCCATGAGCAAGAACTACTCGAACATTTGGGAAATCCGAACAAATCTTCTTGTACATTCCAGCTTCGCATTCCTCATGTTCGCCAGTATGGAGTTTTATGAATAGACCTCGCTCACGAGCAATATCAAAGACACGATGTAAATCACGTCCATTAGGTTTCCAATTTTCAGAAACACCATGAATTTTCAGTCCACAGATTTTTCCACCCGCATCGTCCATATACAACGACAAATCTCGTGAACGACTCAACATGTCGTGAGTCACCCACATGATTGGTTTAGCACGACCTTCCGAAAGTTCATGCATTGCGACACGCTCTTCTAACAAGAAACCGGGATCATCGGTAACAACGGTACTTGTGCTAGAATATGCAAAATGAGTAACGCCAGCAAGTCGTAAGGTACGCAGTATTCGTGGCGGCGTGTAATAGTCGTCAAAATACTGCCCCATGTGAACATGAAAATCGAAAAGCATATTCCAAAACAATGCTTACGTTAAAAATGCATCATATTAGGAGGATCTTCTTTGGGTGGGGGAACATGAGGCTTATTTTGTAGCTCAAGCTGCGTTACTCGATCTTCCAATTTTCTCATTTGTTCTTTAAGTTCTCGAACATCACGTTCAATACTCATATTTTTCTCCTATTAATTAACAGTTACGCATCTTAGCTTTAGCCTCTTCAACCAACTTTCGATTCAAGTGTGTAGCTTTGCAGAAATGCGACGCAGTTTTCAAGTAATCGCCACCGCTTTCGTTGAAATTACGAACTAGGCATGGAGCGCAAAATTGTCGATCTTCACAATCGTAACATTGCGGAATAGCTGATTTGGTCAAATTACGCAGTTTGCTCAGCTGAGGAGACTTTTCCCAGATATCCTTGATAGGTTGTTCGCGAACATTGCCGCAAGCCATCCCCTGCCAACCGCTACACGGATACACTATACCATCACTAGCAATACAAAGGTTATCCATACCCACACCGCAGAAAGGACGTTTTCCCCATTCTTCACGAGAAACAGGAGGCACTGGAGTATCTGTAAAGTTAAGGTAATCTTTATCAAACTTAATAATATCCTTGAGCAATTCCTCCGTTTGTTCCATCGTCAAACGCTCAGTTAGATTGTCCGTAGTAAAATCATAGCGAGCCATCATCACATAGTCAGTTTGAGCTTTGCAATTTCGCTCGTAGGCAAATTTCAGCACATCCTTATAAGTGTGGTAATTCGTCTTCATTACAGGGCAACTGATTTGAACAGGGATATTAGCCGCAATCAAAGCATCAATAGCAGCCTTAGTCTTTTCGCAGGAACCTTTGAGTTGTGTGATATGGTCGTGTTCTTCAGGAACAACGCTATAAAGCGATGTTTGCACATAACTCGGATTAACATCCTTAAGCACCTCAATCATGTGCGGTGTAAGCAAAGTGATGTTCGAAAGTATCGTAAAACTAAAATCAAGTTCACGAGCCTTTCGCAAAATCTGTTCCGCATCAGGATGAGTGAAAAATTCTCCACCGGAGAGAGTCAATCCCATCACACCTAAATCGTGTAACTGGTTGAGGACGCTTTCAATCACTTCGTAGGGCAAAACCACATTTTTCAATTCATGGGGAATGTAGCAGTGGATACAACGCTCGTTGCAGCGATTCGTCGTTTCAATTTGGCAACTGTGAATTTGCGGATGTTCGCGATACCAGTCTCCTAAAAGTTCTTGCGTATCGGTATAGAGTTTTTTGTCATCAGGATTTTGTTGCGCGTTATAAGAGAACTGAGTCTTCGGATTTTCCGCATAGCTAAAAAACGTATCCTTAGCAGCACACTCTTCGGCTGTTTCTGCGCAAACCAGGTATCGATCAACCACCAAAGAATCCAAGAATTCCTTCATATCCTCTTGAATATCTCCAGGAGTTATATCTTCAAAGAATTCACAAACCTTCGCCGAAAGTTCTTCCAAACTTTGCGGTTCACGAGAAATGGCAGAAAGAAAGACTCGGCCTTCTTGTGTGTAAGTGCGGTCGTGTTTGGTGAGTTGGCTTTTGATATAGCCATACTCGCCAATGGAACGAATAAAAGTATCGCGAGATTGACGGTAAAACATTTACACCTTTTCTCTAGAAATAAATTTTGTTATTTTTGATATTTCCGAAGAATTTTGAAGCTGTTCATCTTCCTGTTTTTTGTGTAATTGAATTTCTTCTTTTCGTTCCTCTTCTGAAAGATCTGTTGTATTCCTCAGTATATAATCTTCATTTTCGTCTAATATTCCATTTTCGTTGTTGATTTTGTGATCTTTTAACTCCGGCGGAATTTTTGCTTTCATTCTTTTTCTCCTACAAAAGGTTTAGAGAGTAAACAAGGACCTCGATAACAGGGAGGTTCTAAAAAAGGGGGTTAATCCAAATAGATTTCTAGATTGTTTATTCGTTCAAATTGTTTTTTCTTTTCTCGTTCATCGAATCCGCATGTATCCATATAATCATCAAACAGAGATAAATATTCTTTAAATGACAAGTTATATTTTAGTAAAGAATACAACCATTTTTTTGCTTCATTACGACACTGAACATCGTTTGAAAAAATGTTTTGACTATCAAAACAAGATTTTATATTATAGATATCTAATAATTTATCGGAACCATCCAAAAGTGGGTTAATCGATTTTAACGAGCCTTCAAGCAAAACAACAATACGGCATTCAACCTGATTTTCAATCTTTCTTAACAAGTCTAAATCTTTTTCATCATTTACAAAGGGGGCAATGACAACATCAGCATGCTGAATACGATATTGCGAAATGTTATCTTGAGTTAGAAGATTCGAATTCGAAAAGATTTGATTAATTATCTGTAAATCTTCAGAATTTGGCTCTTTATTGATGCCAGCAACATTCAAAATAGAATAAAGTGAATCTTGCGAACTGTCTGGGATGTTATGAGAAACAAAAACAAATGAGTTTCCTTTTATAGATGAAAAAATCGAACCAACAGCTTTTTGAAATTGAACGAAAGCATCTTCTTTCATTTTATGAAGTAAATAACGAGCTATAATCATTGCATTTCCTAAAATTAACACATATCCCTAAAGCAGGGCGATTTGCCCCACCTTAGGAAAATTTTTTACATGGTACGTTCGCAAATACGGCAGAATGCACCATAGCCCTCATTGGTCGGGCAACCAGCAGCAAAGCTGCCAGTCGGATTGTTCTTCGCAATCAGACGCGGCTTCTTGTAAGCCATCTTCTTTGTTGTTTTCATATTATACCTCTAAAGTATATCCCCGCACTCCGTTACGCGCCATGCCGCGCGGGTTTCGGCATAGTGAGTTTTGCATTCGCAAAGGCTCAAATCTTTCATTGAATAAAACGCAGATACAGCGATATATATTCTCCTTCAATGAATCTTCCGGAGTTTCTCCCCTGCTCTGCAAAAGAGTCATGCCAAATTTTGTGAGAATACAAAAAAGGCGCAGATCGTTGCATTTACCTACACGGGGCTCTCGACAGCCTCAACACGATAAACGCAAACGACCCACGCCCCAATACGGGCAACTAAACGGCAATGGGACATTACCGTTTGTCGAAATACGCCCAAACAAGCCATAGAAATATGGCTGAAAACGTATCTACGTGAGCGTTCGCCTTGTCCACGTGTTTTGAAATTGTCGAGATTTCGTGTAGAGGGCAAGAGCAAAAACTCTATTTTACGATTAGAAAGATAACATTAATTTTTTGAAAAAGGCATAAGTTGTATAATTTTTTATTACAAAAATTCACTTTTTGCCGATATTGAGTTAAAAACAGCCTTAGAACATCCGACTGAAATCAAAATTACAGCAGGTGCAATAGCTTGGACGTGAATAATCCAAACTCCTACGCTCTCCTCTTTCCGCGTACCAAGTAGGCAAACGGTTTTCTTTTTCCAAAGCAGACTCTTTAAACATGTCCCTCATGTTAATCACCTTGAATGCATCCCACCGGCTAATATCACCTCTAAATTGAGAGTTTCCAAACATCCCCGTCATGCGAATCACATGTGAAATATCCCATTGGCTAATATTCCCAGAGAACGCAGAACCCCAAAACATACATCTCATATCAGTAACATTCGAAACATTCCACCGGCTGATATCGCCAGTAAAAGGAGAATAACAAAACATACAGCTCATATTTTTCACATTTGAAACGTTCCATCCACTGATGTCGCCATTAAAATGTGAAACATCGTCATTCTCCCAAAAACCAGAAAACATGTGGCTCATATCCGTAACGTTCGACACATCCCATTGACTAATATCGCCATTAAAATCTGCTCTACTAAACATGCTACTCATATTCGTTACATTTGAAACATTCCAATGACTAATATCGCCTGTGAAAATGCTCGTTTCAAACATACTATGCATATTTTTCACATTTGATACATCCCACTTACTAATATCGCTATTGAATCTTGAATAAGCGAAAAGAGAATCCATATCCGTAACGCTTGATACATCCCACCCACTAATATCGCCGGTAAAGGAACAAGCACTAAACATAGTATTCATATTTGTAACGTTCGATACATTCCATCGACTAATATCGCCATTAAAATTAGATCCAAAAAACATGTAGTTCATGTCAGTAACATTTGATACATCCCAAGAGCTGATATCTCCGGTAAAAGCAGAATCATAAAACATATGGTTCATATTTTTCACATTCGACACGTCCCATTGACTGATATCGCCATCAAAGCATGAGTGATCAAACAAGCCACTCATATCAGTCATTCGCGATACATCAATAAAATTCAAGTCGCACTTGGGACCTTTTTCCTTGATTATCTTTTCAATAATTCTTTGTAGATGTTGCTTACTGTACACAACGACTTTTCCACTCATAAATTCCTCTTGAAATATCCAATGGGATAATATATATCAATCCCATAAAAAACAACTAGATTTTTTTCAAGATGTCAATCGTTACCATCCACCCTTGACAAAAAAAGTCATTTTTACTATATTTGGGAACGTGATGCAAAAATCATGCATACACTAAAATTCATTTTTCAATTTTAATTTCCATAAAATTCTTTTTTAAACGCCCCCATGAAAAAAATTTTGGGGATATTGTACCCTTTTGAATAAAAGGTACGGTATTCTCGCTATATATGAGGTCATCATGAATAAAAAAGAATACTTCCAGAACATCGCCAACAAGCTCCAGAGCAACGCACCGCAAGGCTGCACAAGCTCCAAGTTCACTCTCTTGAAGGTGCTGGAATACTGGGTTCGTTTCTTACAAGCTAATCAAGACTATCTCAACCCCGAAGCGGTTGTCGGCCTCATGGATTTTGAAACGCAAACCGAGCTCGTCAACGCACTTGCCCAAATTGACAGACAAAATAAGCTCGAAGGTTCCGCACCACTCGCTGTCGCACGAGGAAACTACTGTGGTCCGCACGGAGCAATCTTCCTCAAAAAATACCCTCACAAGGATTTCCACATCGAGGTTGCCCGCAGCATCGAAAACATCAAACACCTTACCAAGGACGTTTTTACCGATGATGAATGGAAGCGTTTCCTCAATACCGTCATCCCGCTGTTCATGAAATTCGCCTGGCAGGAACTCAACAAAGGCACCGACGAAAGCGACTCGACCATGCAGCGCGTTGAAAAACTCCAGGAAATGTTCCACCTGAGCGACGACGAAATCGAAATCATTCTCTATCTCTGGATACAGGAATACGACGAAATGGAAGTCAAGGGCGTCAAGAAACGCTTGACTTGCGGGATGAGGACTCGTTTCTCGGAAAAGGACTTGGAACTCATCCCCATCGCGACTGGACTTTCCAAGCAGCGCCTTTCTGAACTGACCAACAGCGATGCGCTCATTTCCAAGCTCGGCATTCTTGACAACGATATGGATCTGGACGGGGACATTGTCCGCCACCTGAATGGTCAAAACGAGATTACCAAAGTTGGCGATATCGGCATTGCTGAAGATTCCAAAATTCCGTTTGAGACGCTCGCCAAGGACCGCCCGGAAGCTGACACGCTCGTGTACTTGCTTGCCAATCACGATTACAAGAAGCCGCTCAACATTCTATTCTACGGTCGCGCGGGTACCGGCAAGACAGAGCTTTCAAAAGCACTCGCCAATGAACTCGGGCTCAAGATGTACACCATCAAGGCGCCGGCAGAGCAAGACCGATTCGGTGGCGAAGGAGGCATGTACGACGCGATTCTCCGCCGCCGCGTGCGCACACTCCGACTCGCCGCCTGGCAGTGCGAAAACACAAACGCCATCATCCTCGTCGATGAAGCCGACCAGATGCTGAACTGGCTTGAAAAAGGGATGCTCAACATGCTCATGGAAGACATCCACACGCCCATCATCTGGATTTCGAATTCCATGACGTTCGTCGAAGAAAGCACCCGCCGCCGTTTCGACTTTTCAATGGAATTCAAGAACTTTACGGCGGAAAAACGCGCTTTGCAGCTGCACTCCGTGTTGAACGCGCTCCACGTTCCCGACATGATCAGTGAAGAAGATATCCAGAACATCGCTGCGGAATATCCCGTTACGGTCGGAGGCTACACCAAGGCAGTCCAAAACGCCATCCCCGCCGCCAAGCAGGACAAGGGAATCGCGGTCACCGTCATCCGCAAAATGCTCGATGCCCATGCGAACTTGCTCAACATCGCCCGAGACAACACCCGCGAAAAAACAACGCATGCCCCCGCCTACACGTTGACCGGGCTCAACATCGACCAGAACATCGACGACATCCTTGAAATCGCCGAGAACTTCAACGGTATTTGGGACAAGTTAAACGACAAAGACGCTGCGCAGTCACTGAACATTCTGCTCTACGGCGCACCGGGAACCGGCAAGACAGAATTCGTGCGATTCCTCGCCCGCAAGCTGAACAGAAATCTCGTCGTCAAACGCGCTAGCGACTTGCTCGGGATGTACGTCGGCGAAACCGAAGCCAAAATCAAGGCGGCTTTCGAAGAAGCCGAAGAACAAAAAGCCATTCTCTTCTTCGACGAAGCCGACAGCTTCTTGAACGACCGCAATGGCGCCGTCCGCAACTTCGAAGTAACGCAGGTCAACGAACTCTTGACGCAGATGGAAAACTTCAACGGGATTTTCATCGCTGCCACAAACTTCAACGCTCGACTCGACAACGCCTCTCGCCGTCGCTTCGCGATCAAGGTCAAATTCGATTACCTCACCCGCGAAGGAATCGAAACCGTATGGCACTCGTTCTTCCCCAAGCTCGAATGCCCCGCACAGGTCAAGCACATGACGACGCTCGCCCCGGGCGATTTCAGTGCGGTCTACAACCAGTTGCGTTACTTGCCAGCACACAAGCTCACCGCCGAATGCATCGCTGACGCTCTCGAAAAAGAAGTCGAAGCGAAGGAAGGCTGCAACAGAAGAAGGATGGGGTTCTAAAACGAGAAAGCTCCGCAGACTTTAATCTGCGGAGTTCTTTTACGCAAAAAAATGGCCCGCCGGTTTGAATGCCGACGGGTCGTTCTATAATAAACTAGGTGCTAAATTTCATCAAATTCATCATCAGCAATATTATATAGATTGCTTTGGGGAGTCGCTAAATCGACATTTTTTTTTCTTGTTCCTGTTCCGGTTCATCCGGCTTGTAGCCTGTCTTCAAAACATCCCTGATTCTGTCCAGAAGGTACTGGACTTTAGATGAAACTGCAACCTTAGACTTTTTCAAAACATTCCATTTAAGCAGAGCATCATTCAGTTGCTCCTGCATTGCAGCAAAAATACACGACAACATAAATTCACTTGTTCGATTTTGAATGCCGTTACGCATAAGAGAGAAACGGTCCAGAATTTTTTTGACATCTACCAGCAGAAATTCTTCTTCGGAGTATTTTCGTGAAAATTCCTTCCAGTACGTCAGATGCATCTGCGGCCATCTAGTCAATCCTTCATAGAACTCCTTAAAACCATCATAATTGAACGTTTGGTTGTAAGAACATTCATCCCACATGGCTATGGTAACTGCGAAATGAAATAGAAATACACTAGATAGAACAAAATGACGGTCCGGATTTTCCTTGGACAAAGCCAAGTTCTTAGCCTGGATTTCAGACCATAATTCATTATGATAGTCGATGCAGAACCAACCATCATATCTTGGTTCTGTGTTAAAGATTTTCTTGATGTCTTCTTTGTATTCATTTTCCAAATAATTTTTAATCATAATTATATCCTTGTAAAAAAGAAATAGATACAATAAACCCCACCCATATATTATCGTTAAATGAGTGGGATTTGTAAAATACCTCTACCCCGCCTCTCTACTCATCATTTTCGTCAAACATTTCATCATTTTCGGCAATCATATCATCATCGTCATCAAACATATCCTCTTTATCTGTAACATTTGACATATCCCACTGACTGATGTCGCCTTTGAATTTTGAATATTGAAACATGCCGCTCATTTCCGTTACGTTAGACACATTCCATTGACTGATATCGCCATTAAATTCGGAATTCTGAAACATATTTTTCATATTCTTCACATGAGATACATCCCAATGGCTAATATCGCCATTGAACTTAGACCATTCAAACATGCCATACATATCTTTCACATTTGACACATTCCATTTACTAATGTCACCGTTGAATTCAGAGACCCAAAACATACCCATCATATTAGTCACGTTTGATACATCCCACCCGCTTATATCGCCATTGAATTCAGTGCTGCCAAACATATTGTTCATATCCGTCACGTTCGATACATTCCATCGACTGATATCGCCATTAAATTTTGAGCTGACAAAAAGCCCTTCCATGTTCGTTACATTTGACACATCCCATTGACTTATGTCACCATTGAAATCAGAACCGCGAAACATATCCGTCATATCCGTCACGTTCGATACATCCCACCCACTGATATCGCCATTAAACTTGTTTCTCAATCGAGCTTCTTTAGTCCATTCCCCATACTCTTCATCGAGGATTTCTTCGCCGTAATCATTAAAAATTCGCTTAAACCCAAACAACTTGCGCATATTCGTCACTTGCGACACGTCAATATAATTCAGGTCACATTGCAAACCCTTTCTTTCAATCGCTGCATCAATAATCTCCATAAGATTGTAACAGTCGGTAGCAACAACTTTTTGGTTCCGTTCATCTATCCCATACCAGGACGGATAGCAATTCGCCCATTCCGTAGCAGACTCTAGAAACATATTATCCTTAACCGTCTCATTTGACACATTCCACCGGCTAATATCTTTGTTGAACTTGGAGTCAATAAACATCATACTCATATCAGTCACATTCGATACATTCCACCGACCAATATCACCATTGAATCGAGAAGAGAAAAACACCCCCCTCATGTCTTTCACGCTTGATACATCCCACTGACTGATATCGCCATTAAAACAAGAGTGAAAAAACATCGCTTTCATGTCTGTCACATGGTGGACATCCCATTGACTGATATCGCCATAAAAATGACTTCTTTCTAAAGCTTTTCTCTGCGACTCATCCAATTCTTCTTCGGGAATGATTTCTTCCGTTTCATAATCAAATGGACAAAAACCAAACAGCCAACTCATATCCGTCACCTGTGACACATCGATAAAATTCAAGTCACATTCAAGACCGTTTCTTTCAATAGCCGCATCAATAAGTTCGATAAGATGATCACGATCCCGAGCAACAACCTTATGGACCTGTTCATCTTTTCCATACCAAGATGGATAGCGATTGTTTTTTTCAATACCAGAGTTGAAAAACATACTATCCTTAACCGTTTCTTTCGAGACATTCCACTGACTGATATCACCTGCAAACAGAGAATCTCTAAACATTCCCCTCATATCTGTCACATTCGACACATCCCACCCACTAATATCGCCATTGAATTGTGAATGAACAAACAGATATCTCATATTCGTCACTTGCGACACGTCAACATAATTCAAATCACACTCTGAGCCATTTCTTTTAATTGCGGCTTTAATAATTTCAATAAGATTTTCGCGGTTCTCGGCAACAATCCCATTTACTCGCTTACCCTTATACCAGGACGGATAACACATCGCCCATTCCGTAGCGGATTCGTCAAACATACCGCAAAAATCATTCACATTCGATACATTCCAATGACTGACATCGCCATTGAATGGAGAACGAATAAACATGCCTCTCATATCTGTCACACTAGACACATTCCAACGGCTGATATCACCGTTGAACTTAGAACAGCTAAACATACACGCCATGTACGTCACATTAGACACATCCCAATGACTGATATCGCCATTGAATTTAGACCTCCAAAACATGCTTCCCATATCCGTCACGTTTGATACGTTCCACCCACTAATATCGCCATTAAACTGAGAGAGAGCAAACATTTCTCTCATGCTCCACACATTTGACACATCCCATTTACTAATGTCGCCGTTGAACGGAGAATGGCTAAACAATCCGCTCATATCATACACTTGTGACACGTCAATAAAATTCAGGTCGCACTCATAACCATTTTCGTCAATGGCTTTACGGATAAGTTCAATAAGATGTTTTTTGTTTTTGGCGATCATAATAAATCCTCTTTTTAGCCCACTAGAGTGAGCTTGTCGTAGATGTAGCAAATTTTTTCTTCGGTTCGGTTAGCCTTGTAGACCATGCGGTCTTCGACTTTACCGATTCTGGTGGAGAAGTAGAGACCATCCTGAGAGAGCATTTGGGCATAGTCCGATACTTTGTAATCTCGCAGCAGGTTGGAGTTATTTTCGACGTACTGAACTTTTGATTCATAATGGTAGAAGTCGATGTAACGGTCGGGATTACAAAAATGGAGCAGACCGTTGCGAATTGGAGCGACTGAATCAAGCTTGGTTTTGAAGATGAAATGGACCAAAGACTGTTTCAGTTCGAACAAGTTTTTGAACGTCGGCTTTTTCGGCCATGAGATGAACTGTTCGAAGATAGAATAGATCAACATCAGTTCTTTTTTGCGAGTGAGGCTATTTGTCGATGCATTCCAGAGACCTTCTTCTATATCGTAGTCGTCAATGTAATCTGCCCAACCTTCTTTGAAAGAAAGAGCCTTGCTATATTCACCGCAAGAAGTTTTACAAAAAGAAATACCCAAGCTCCACAACCAGTAGAAATGAGCAGCCAGCAGTAGTAATTTTTCCACGAGCGGTTCGGATGTCGCTAGTTGCTTGATTTCTTTCGTGACTCGCTTAGCTATTAGTTGTTCGAAACAAGCCTTTGTTTTATTGAGGACGGGCCCTCGAAATAAGTCTGAGAACCGGTAGTCGCTTTCGTAGAATTCTATGGAGCCATCGTCGTTGAGTATTGCGGGTGCCGAAAAATCGATGGCGCGGTCTTCGACAAGAATTTTTTTGATGAACGCATCGAACAATGCGTAGATGTATTCTTTATCCTCCTGCTTAAAGCGTGGAGAATCATTTGTCTGTACAGCACAAGACATATCCATAACTTACCTCTTTAATTAATGGATTAAAAGTCAAACAAAGATGTCAAGGAAAAACGACAGAGGGAAACAGGAAAACAAATAATTTTCCTTAACCCCTAAAACATTATTTTCATTAAACAATTATAAAATAAAACTCATAAAAGCCGAGCTAATATAGTAAAAATTACGGTTTTTGTCAAGGTCATTTTCTGTCACTCCAGCTAGTTGACAAATTTAGGCAAAACAACGATACAGAAAAAAAGGAGATTATTATGAATTCTGCTACCGTTATTTTTTCTAACATGGGCGACACGGACACGTTGGTTCTCAAACACATCTGGAAAGACCTGCCGAACGTCAAGGTCATCGAGATTAACGGATTCAACGGGCCATGGTCAAAGAAAGTCGAACAAGCGTTGCTCACTGAAAAAGACACTATTATATTATGTGGGCACGGCTACCCGAGCGGACTTTTATCCCCACAAACTCACGGCAATCCATTTATTATATCAGAAAAGAACGTCCGCCACATCAAGGCAAAACGCGTTATCGGAATCTGGTGTTACGCATCGTCATTTGCCAGGAACATGAATCTCCACGGATTTTTCTCGTCGATGTTCATCAGCAACCCCACCGAGGCACACATCAACGGCTGCACCAAATCAAACGGCGAAACAATCACCCGCGAAGAAATTCTGTTCGGTCAACGTCTGAACAAACTCATCGCAAGCGACATCCCGATGAGCGAATGGAAACAGAAACTGATCGAGCAAGCCGACAAGTCGATAGACATTGTACGATTCAATTATAATGGTCTAACGTATCTGGAATAGCAATTTTTATTATATTACATATTGCAATTATGTTCCACCCGATCCGTCATTTCATTACGATTACAAAACACCGAAACGAAGTCATTCGGCTTTGTATAAAGGCGGGTATCGGGTTACAGGGGCTATTCCACGATTTGTCGAAATACAGCCCTACCGAATTTATTCCTGGCGCGAAGTATTACACAGGCAAGGAATCGCCGAACAACGGCGAGCGTCGCGATACAGGTTACAGTCTTGCATGGATGCACCACAAGGGGCGCAACAAGCACCACTTTGAATTTTGGTACGATTACGACATGAAGACAAAGAAAATCGTGCCGATGGACATGCCGGACCGCTACATCAAGGAGATGTTCTGCGACCGCGTGGCAGCCTCCAAGACGTATAACAGGAAAGGTTACACGCAAGAGGCACCGCTCCTGTATTTGACGAAAAGCACCGCGCATGAGAAGATGACGGAAACGACTTACAAGAAGTTACTGTTCCTGCTCAAGAAACTCGCAAAGGATGGCGAAAAAGAAACGCTTAGGTTTATGCGGCATTGCAAGGAACTGCCAACGGAATAACTATATTTAATTATATCGCGGATGTCCGCGATTTTAACCCCGCCCTGCGGGATACCAGAACGGAAAGGCAAATTATGGAACTTGGAAGAATTAACCGCGCACGCGTCGAATCTATCACGCCTCAGGGGTATTACCTCGAACTTGAAACCGGCGGAAGCGTACTCCTCCCCGGCAACCGCAACAAATTCACACTCGTCGAAGGCGAAATCATTGACGTGTTCGTTTACACGGACTCCGAAGACCGCCCGATTGCAACGCTTGACAAGCCGCTCGCACAGGTAGGCGAATTTGCGGTACTTACCGTCAAGGAAGTCAACCGCGTTGGCGCATTCTTGGATTGGGGTCTCAACAAGGACTTGTTCCTCCCCTTCAAGCAGCAACTCGGCGAATTGCAGAAAGGCGACCGCTGCGTTGTCTTTGTGCTCGAAGACGAAAAGAGCGGACGCATCATCGCCACCGAAAAAATCAAGAGCTTTATCGATCCGGACACGAATGACTTGCACATCGGTCAGCGCGTAGAACTCGCCGCTTACGAAGTCACACCCGACTATGTTGATTGCCTCGTGGATTATCGTTACACGGGTCGCCTCATGATGACGCCCGGCATGGAACGCATCTACATCGGCGATACGATGCCCGGATTTATCCAGCGCTTCACAAGCGACGGAAAGATTACGCTCAACTTGACTCCGATTGGTTACAAGGGCGTGATGAAAAGCGAAAGCCCCAATGCAGTCATGCAAAAGCTCGAAGCTGCGGGCGGATTCCTCCCCTACGGCGACCACACCGATCCGGAAACGATCCGTCGTGAATTCGGAATGTCCAAGAAGACGTTCAAGAAGATTATCGGGACGCTTTTCCGCGAAGAAAAAATCGTGATTACCGAAGACGGAATTCGCGCAGTTTAATCCCCTAAAAAAGGAGATTCCCGCTCGGAGGCGGGAATGACATAAAAAAAGCCGCGATTGCGGCTTTTTTCGTTTTTTAAAAATTTACTTCGTCAGCGTTGAGCACTTTAAGCTCGATGCGACGGTTAGCGCGGCGCCCCGCTTCAGTCGAGTTGTCACCCTTCGGGCGGCTCGGGCCGTAGCCCACAGCAGTCACGCGGTCGGCGTCAATGCCCTGTTCAATCATGTAATTGCGGACACTGTTTGCGCGGTCTTCGGAAAGCTGCTGGTTGAGTTCAGCGGAACCATCGCTACTCGTATGTCCTTCCACTTCAATCTTGGCCTTCGGATTGCGCTTGAGCCCTGCAATTGCAGCATTGAGAGTTTTCAAGGAGCTCGGCACAAGTTCAGCGCTGCCCGCCTTGAACGTCACACCCGTAAGTTCCGAACGAGTATCGTCAAAAACAACCGAAATTCCACCCGTGCTTGCCGTGCGAGAAACATACGGAGTTTCGCCGCATTCGAACGGTCCCGTCAAGCTTTCGCAGAGAATCGTGTAAGAATCTTCACGCGGGATATGGAAGCTAGCTTCGCCATACACGTCCGTCGTGATAACCACCTTTTTTCCCTTGTTCTGCCCCACAAACGTGAGCTTTTTCTTGGCATGCGGAACGTTTTCTTCGTTCGTGTAAGTCACGTTTAGCACGGCGTGCGTCTTGTTCGGTGCGAGCTTGCCGGCAGATGCAAAAGAAACTGCCACCATAGCCGAAAGGGCAATGCGGGAAATCATTCTCATTCTTGTACTCCAATGGATATTTTGTGAGGCAAAAATAAAAATTGATAGGCTTACTTTCAATTTATCTTTAAATATTTTTCGAAATTTCTAGATTTGCGCACACAAAATTTGTACGGAGAAATTATGAACTTCAAAAAAATGACAAGCGCACTTCTGGTTGCAGGCATGTGCTCAGCCGCCTTTGCAGCCGATGGCGAATTCAATCTCAAGGGTAATGTCCAGACTCAGGCAACCAAGATGATTGCCGACCACGACAACAACCTGAGCTCTTTCTGGATCCGCGCCAACATTGGTGGCCTCTACAAAAGCGAAAACTTTGACGCACAGGTGATGCTTCGCATTTTTGCCCCACAGTTCGGCAACAAGATTAAGGACGGCGACGGCAAGACCACTAGCTACGACAAGATTCTCGCAGACCTCTACTGGGCAAACTACAAGTGGAATTTTGACACCTACAAACTCAACCTCAAAATCGGTCACTGGAAGACGGACTGGTCTCAGTCTACCCACTTCGGTACTTACATCGATAAGGACCTCACTGCCCGCGGCCTCTGGATGCGCGATTACAGCCACAATGCCGCTGAACTCGGCTGGCAGACCGGTTACTCGAACTTCACCGCCATGGTCGCCACAAGAGACAACAAGTTCAATACGGGTTATATCCGCCTTGAAGAAGATCTCAAGTTCGATTTCCCGCTCGAAGCAAAGCTCGCCTATCGCGTGAACGCTATTGACCCATTCCAAAATACAGCAGCCCTCACCCACCGCATTGCAACCTACTTGAGCTACAAGCCGCTCGATTTCTTGCGCGTTTATGGTGAATACGGCTATATCGTCACGCAGGAAGATGCCGTCAAGACGACAGCTCCCAACTACGTTGCTCCGGAATACAAGTACATGAAACCGGGTGACGCTTACCATCCGTTCTACATCGGTGCTGAATACACTCCGAAGAAAGATTGCTTCATGAACACTCTCATGAGCAGCCTCTACGTTGAATGGGAACACATCAATGACCGCGACGTTCTCTCTAACAACAAGGACGTCGATAACTGGGCATGGACGGTGGCATGGGCAAAGAAGATTGCCAATTCCAAGCTCCAGTTCAGCGTATACAGCGGCAATGAAATCAGCGACGTTGGATTTGCATTCCGCTTGACCAGCACGATCAAGTAATAAACGCCAAAACGCGCGGGCATTAATTAAACTGCGCAACGCTCGCTTAAAGCGTTTGAAAAGCCTGGGTAAAACACCCAGGCTTTTTTAGTTTTACAGAATCCTTCGCAGTAGCGTGCAAAACGAGAGTCGCGGGCGACTGCTTGCAGGCGCACATGACCGAGTGAAGCCGCTGACGCCGTAGGCGTCAACTCCGAGCTGGGGCCCCGCCCGCAAGACTTTCATATTACAAAAAAAGCCTAACCTTTTCGGTTAGACTTTTTTATACCCTGTGTCGCGGAAAGTAAAAACGACCAGCCTTTCGGTTGGTCGATTTTATACCCCCAAGCGGACTCGAACCGCTGTTGCGGGAATGAGAATCCCGAGTCCTGGGCCACTAGACGATGGGGGCGAGTGCGGCACATTATAGCAATTTAAACTTTATCCGTCAACCAATAATTGAGTTTATTTGCTGAGGGTTGCTCTGCCGCATTTACTAGAATTCGTCCGTAGTTATTAGTAGTTAGTCATTAGTGATTGATTTTAGAAATCATCTCTAATGACTACTGACCAATAACCATTAACTAAAGACTAGTCTCTATAGAAGAGATCGAGGTTGCTCTGGACCGGCGTAGAAGCTTCGAGAGTCGTCACGTAGTCGTTGAAAGCAGTCATCACACCAAAGCGGTAGGAGTTGTCTACATCCTGCTTGATGGCGTCTTCGACTTCTTCGAGCTTCGGAGTCTTCTTGGAAACAACCTTGAGCATCACGGCACCGTTTTCAGCGACAACCGGAGCAGTCCATTCGCCAACCGTAGCCTTGCCAACAACCTTTGCGATCTGGGCATTGCCGTAGCCAAAGCCCGGAACAAAGCCATCGACAGAGGAATTCTTGGTTTCAAGTTCAACCTTTTCAATCTTGGTAGCAGTATCAGCCGGATTCCAAGCCTTGACCTGAGCAGCAACAGAGTTCAAGTAGATTTCGGCAGCCTTGCCAGCCTTCTGCTTGAGAAGAGTTTCCTTGATGTCGCTGTAGTAGAGCGGGAGGCTACGTTCGCCAGCCTTGAAGGAACCAATCTTCTTGGCAATGACAACCCACTTGTTGTTTCTGAGCACGCCAGAGATTTCGCTTTCTTCTTTCGGGAGGTTTTCGTTCGGCCATGCGAAAGAAGCGAGACCCTTGAGGTAACCAAAGGCTGCCATGTTGCCATCACGAGAAACCCATTCAGAAGTCTTGACTTCGAGACCGCGAGCCTGAGCTTCAGTCAGCAAGTCAGAGCCAGCATCAACATCCTTCTTGATGTTGGTGAGAATCTTTTCGAGGCTATCAATAGTGTTAGAAGAAGCCGTCACGGTGAGGAGGATATGGCCAACCTTGACCTTTTCAACTTCACCCTTAGCGTTCTTCACATTACCGTAAGACTTGATGATGTGGTAACCGAACTGAGAACGGACCGGTTCAGAAATCTTGCCAGAATCAAGAGCAAATGCAGCGTCTTCGAACGGCTTCACATAAGTGCCACGACCAACGAAATCATCGCTCAAGATACCGCCCTTTTCAGCACTGCCCGGATCTTCAGAAGAAACGCGAGCCATGTCTTCGAAGGTCGTCGTAGAAGAGGAGTCGGTGAGCTGGTAATAAAGCGTCATAGCGTATTCGCGGATGCTTGCGTCATCACCGGCGGTAGCTTCGACCGGGATAGAAACATACTGGAACTGAGCAGCGTCACTCTTAACAAAGAAGCTGTCGAGATGAGCGTTGAAGTAGCCAGCGACCATCACGCTATCCACGGAGTTGCTATCCACAACAAATGCAGAATTCGGGGCGACCGCCACCTGCAGTTCGTAATCCGTCATGCGGCGTTCGACACTCCACTTGGCTTCAAGAGAAGTCGGATGGACAGAAGCACCAACCAAGGTCTGGAGCTGACGAGCCGGAATGGTGTTGTTCTTCATTTCGTCTTCGAGCATGAGCATGGAGCTCCAGCGGTATGCAGCCGGAGTTTCAATCCAAGCATCGTAATCAGCCTTGTTGAAAGTCGTGTCCGTGAGGAACTTCGGCAAAGAGCTGAGGTATGCCTGAGAACGCTGGATCAAGTCATCCTGAGAAGTAGCCTGCTGCTGGATGGCATAGAGGCGAGCCTGAGCTTCCTGGACCAAGCGGGCACGAACGGCGTCGGAATTGCGCTTGAATTCGTTCTTGAGTTCGGCAACCGAGGCACTCAGTTCGGCCTTTTCGTACTGTTCGGCAAAGAGAGCCTGGCGAACGAAGCTAGAGAACACCTGAGCGCGGAGCTGAGAGTACTGTTCGTCGTCCAAGTGCTGGTTCTGGTACTGATTCTGCACGATCATCTTCACGCGAGAATCAAAATCCGTATAAGAAATCTTGGTATCATTGACAACGCCGATAGGATAGCTGCGGCCCTGGTCCGGAACACGGTCCATGGCGAGGAGACCGACGGCGATACCGGCGGCAAAGATCACAATTACCCACTTGGCTTTTTCATTAATCCACGTTAACATAGAGACAACTCCATTAAAATTTTGTCGCTCGAAAAATAGCAAAAAAAAATGTTTGCATTTTATTTTATTGATATTGCAAGCCAAATATAATGCCGAAAAGCCCTATTTTTTCTATTTATTGGACATAAAAATACATCAATTCCTTTGGAGTATCTCATGTACGATATTTTGGTTCTGGGTGCCGGCATTTCTGGATTGAGCGCCGCCCTCCACGCGGCAGAAAAAGGGTTCCACGTTGTCATTTTAACCAAAGGTGCAAAGCCGGACGGCTCATCGAACTACGCTCAAGGCGGTATCTGCTCTGTCACCGAAAAAACAGACAAATTTGAATTCCATGTGGCAGACACCCTCGAAGCAGGTGCAGGTCTTTGCAAAAAGGACTCCGTGAAAATTCTCGTGAAGAACGGTCCCACGACTATCAAGCAACTCGTGAAGTGGGGCGTCCAGTTCACACCGTCCCCCGAGGACAAAACGCAGTTTGACCTCCACCTCGAAGGCGGACACAGCCACCACCGCATTTTGCACGCCGCAGACCTCACCGGTAAAGAGATCATGCGCGCCCTCCTCTGCGAACTTCACAAGCAAAAGAACATCGACTACCTTGAAAACTGCTACATCAAGGACTTGATTTGCGAAGGCGAAGGCAAGGACAAACGCTGCGTCGGTGCAAAGATTATCCACCAGAAGTCCGGCGAAGTCGAAAGCATCTACGCCAAGGCAACCATCCTTTCGACAGGTGGTGCAGGCCGTATTTGGCAGTACACCGTCTGCCCGCCCGATAGCTGTGGCGACGGCATGGCAATTGCAGCCCGTGCAGGAGCCGCCCTCCAGGACATCGAGTTCATGCAGTTCCACCCGACTAGCTTGTACGCACCGAAGTTCAAGAAGCCGTTCCTCATTTCCGAAGCTGTACGCGGTTTCGGCGGTATCCTCAAGAACGACAAGGGCGAAGAATTCATGAACCAGGTGCACCCACTGCACTCCCTCGCCCCACGTGACATCGTCGCTCGCGCCATCCACAGCGAAATGCAGCGTCTCGGCAAGGACCACATGTTTATCGACCTCTCTGGCCGTACCCCGAAGGACATCAAGAGCCACTTCCCGCACATTTATTCTAAGTGCATGGATGCAGGCATCGACATTACAAAGGAATGGATCCCGGTCGTTCCGGCAGCCCACTACATGTGTGGTGGTGTTCTCGTCGATACTTGGTCCCGCACCGAAATCAAGGGACTCTATGCTTGCGGCGAAGTTGCTGCAACAGGCGTTCACGGAGCAAACCGTCTTGCCTCGAACTCGCTTTTGGAAAGCGTAGTGTTTGCCATCCGCGCTGTCGATGATATCGAAAAGAGCGGCATCACTAAGGATAAATTCACCGCACCCAAGTCCAAGAAAGAAACGGTCAGCTTCGCAAAAGCAGCCTACTGGCGCAAGCGCAAGAAGATGCTCCAGGACATGATGTGGACGCACTGCGGCATTGTCCGTACCGTCGCAGGACTCAACCAAGGTCTCAAGGTTATCGAAAGCCTCGAAGCCGACGTTGCAGCCGCTATCAAGAACAAAGAAACTGAAAACTTGCACTTCCTAGAATTCCTGAACGCCCTTCAGGTTTCCAAGATGATTCTCATCGCCGCCCTCCGTCGCAAGGAATCTCGCGGACTTCACTACATCCTCGATTACCCGAATCAGGATCCGAAGACGAAGCACCAGAGCATTTACTTGAGCGACAAGAAATAAATCATTTTCTATATAGGGCAGCATGGAAGAGGTCAAGGCAACACAGTCTCGAAAGAAAGTCAAGGATCAACTCCCGTCTAAAATTGGCGGATACAAACCAATACAAGCTCTCAATAGCGGAGCCATGGGTAGCCTGTGGCTCTGTAGAGACCCGTCCCTTGACCGACTTGTCGTCGCCAAAAGGCTCAATACAAACTTGAACCAGCAGGACATCTACATCAAGAGATTCCTGCAAGAAGGGAGCATCCTCGCCCACCTGAACCACCCGAGCATCATCCAGCCGTATGCCCTCTGGAAAGACAGCGACGGCAACTACACGATGTCGATGGAGTACGTACAAGGTTCAAGCCTCAAGGACTTGCTCCTCAGGAACAAGCGACCGCCCGTCTGGGTTGTCGAGACCATTTTGTACGAACTCTTGAGCGCCTTGAGCCATGCCCACCGCAACGGCGTGACCCACCGCGACTTGAAGCCCGCCAACATGATGATTGACAAGGACGGACGAGTGCGCCTCCTCGACTTTGGCATTGCGCACACCGAAACCCCGCTCGAAATCGGCAAGGAACTTACGCAGACCGGTTGCATCATCGGGACCGCCGCCTACATGAGCCCAGAACAAATCATGGGGCAAAAGGTCAACTACGCAAGCGACCTCTTTAGCATCGGCATCATCGCAAGCGAAATGCTCATCGGCGAGAATCTTTTCCGCGGCAAGGACTTCGAGGAGACCCGCGAAAACATTCTCAAGATGAAGTTCAAGCTGGAAGTTTTCCCAAACGATGTTCCAAAACCGCTTCGCAAGTTCGTGTTGAAACTGCTCAACAAACGCGCCAGCAAACGCCCCTCTTCGGCATGCGACGCCGCCAACGAACTCGCCGACCTCATGAGAGAATACCCGCGCGATATGACCCCCTACATCGCCGAATGGGCCGATACCGTAAACGAAGACCAACCGATCGATTCCGTGATATCTCCGAAGCCGCAAAAAACTACATTTAAGTATGGAATAGGATTTATACTAGGAGTGATAGTTACAGCCATCGCATTCATCGGTGTGCAGTTAGCTATCTAGAGGTTTTTAGAGGATTTGTCCAATGAATTGGATAGATATTACATGCGCAGCTTGCATACTCGTGTTCGGCATTCTCGGATTGTGGCGCGGGCTCTTAAGCAGTGTGTTTAAGCTGTGCGGTTGGGTAGCCGCTATCTTTGGTGCATATTTTGCACAAGGTTTACTTGGGGATTTTTTTATACGTAATTTCGCCTTTGGCGACTTTGCGGCACGCCTCATCTGTACCTGCATCGGCTTTTTAGTGCCGTTCCTTCTGTTCTCGCTCATCGGACACATCGTTGGCGATTCTATCAAGGACACGATCGTCGGCAAGACGAACCGCATTTTGGGTATGTTGTTCGGACTCATCAAGGCAGCCCTTATTTGCTTTGTCCTCCTGACCATTCTGCATTTGCTCCCCGTCGAAGGCAATCTCAAAGCCACCAGAAACGACGCCATCGCTTACAATGTCTATAAATCGACGCTTGAAACCATGGGCTATTCTTCAGACGAAGTCAATCTCCGCAAGATGGCAAAGGAAAAAGCAAGCGAACTTACTAAGTCGATTACAGACAAAACTATCAACAAGGCAAAAGATACGGCAGAAGAAGCCGCAGACAGCGCAAAGACTGCCGTCAAGAATGCAGCCGACAGCGTAGCAAATAAAGTTAGCGAAACAGCCGAAAAAGCAAAAGACGCCGCCATCGCCGCTAAGGATGCCGCAGTAAAAACGTTTGAAAACGGAAAGAGCTCGTCTTCAAACGCTGCTAAAAAATAATCGTTATTTAGAAGCGAGGCGGGCTGCGCATTCGCGAGCGTCGCGGAGGATTTCTTCTTCCCCATCGACATGGCGACCGCGCATCACGAACTTACCATTGCACATGACAGAGTCAATTGCGCTAGAATTCGCAGAATAGACCCAGTTGCTATAGATGTTGTAGCACGGCACCATACGTTCGTTATTCAAGTCAATCAGCAAGCAATCTGCGAGATAGCCTTCTGCAATGCGGCCGGCATTGATTCCAAAGAACTGCGCAACATTGCATGTAGCCATCTTGAGAGCATCTTCGGCAGGAAGCGTTTCTGCGGTTCCGAGATACTTCGCCAAAAGCGCAATCGTCTTCATTTCTTCTTGCATGTCGAGATTATTATTCGACGAATCGCCATCCGTGCCAAGACCAAGCTTCATGCCGTCCTTGAGCATTTCGGCAACCTGCGGAATGCCGCTGTTCAGCTTCATGTTGGAGCATGGGTTCAGAATTGCGGTTGCCCCCGATTCCGCAAAAATCTTGCGGTCAGACGCCGTGAAATGCGTGCAGTGCGCAGCCGAGAAATTCGAATTCAAACCGCCCAAACGTTTCCAGAATTCCACAGGCGTACAGCCGAACTGTTCCATGCAATTCTTAATTTCGGTCATCGTTTCGGACAAATGCGTGTGAATCTTGTAATTCTCGGCATGAGCAAGTTCAATAAGTTCTGCAGTTTTCTCCTCGCCCACCGTGTAAATTGCATGCGGCATTACCACGAGCTGCACACGTTCCGATTCGCCCGTGTGATTCTTCAAGAAATCGACATTCGCCGCCCAAGCTTCTGGCGACATCAGCGGTTCCGCAAACGTAACGCCTATTGCCGCACGGATTCCCATCTCTTCGACAACGCGCATCGTCTGTTCACGATGCCAATACATGTCCGTAAAAAATACCGTTCCCGACTTGATCATTTCAAGAACTGCAAGGCGGCTCCCAACAGCGATATCGTCAGGCGTGAGTTTCGCTTCTGTCGGCCAAATGTATTCGTTGAGCCACTTGCCGAGTTCCATGTCGTCAGCAAAACCGCGCAACAAGCTCATCGCCGCATGCGTATGGCCGTTATAGAACGCGGGCATAATCGCGAAATGCGAACAATCAACAATTTCAGCATTTTCGTAATCAGCAGGTTCCAGCGGACGCGTGACCTTTTCAAAGAGATTACCGACAATCAAGATGTCGCGCTTTGCGCCATCAAAAAAAACATTTTTTAGAACAGTCTTTTTGTCCATTGCAATTTTCCCCTATTTTCGACAAGACCGCACGAGTCTAATACAACCGCACGAGCCTGATGCGCTTAACGATTTTCCAAAAGTTGCTTTACCGAGCGAGCGAACTCTTGCAAGCTAGGATCTCTCGCGCCCATCAGCAAAATCGTGTCGCCTGGTTCTGCATATTCTAGCATTTTCTTGGCGCACTCGTTGCGGTCAGCAATGTAAATAGCCTCACAACCCTTGAGAATCAAGTCATCTGCAAGGTCACCTGCACTGATGTCTCGCGTCACGGTTCCGCCAGCGTAATAGATTTCACTGAAGAACATTACATCGTTCTTGCGGTCAAAATCCATGTCCATCGGGCGGAGCGTCTTGGCGATAAAGTCCACCAAGTCCTTGCGCAAGAATCGCGTCGGACCAAAGCCATGCGGCTGGAACCAAGCAATCACGCGGCCATCGGTAAAGTCCTGAGCGCTCTTGATGCTTGCGGCAATTTTTGCCGGATTGTGAGCAAAGTCATCGACAAGCGTAATGCCGTTAAACGTTCCGAGAATCTGGTGACGGCGGAACACGCCCGGGAAAGACGAAAGCGCATCGGCACATGTGTGGAGCGAAACGCCCGCACGGAGCGCCGCAGCGGTTGCTGCCAAGGCATTTTCCATATTGTGCTTGCCCGGCAGCGGAATTTCGAACTTCACAAGTTCATTGCCATGGCGCACACGGAACTGGATATGCGTTCCGACAGACTTAAAGTCAATTCCCTGAACGCTCACATAGCTTTCATAGCCAAAGTCAAATTCTCGACCGGCGCTAAACTTCTTTGCAAGCGGATGCGCATCGTTCACAATCAAGATGTGCCCTGCGCTCAAGACGTTCTGGCTAAACTTCAAGAAAATTTGTTCGAGTTCGGAGATTTCCTTGTGGTCTTTGTCAATGTTCAAAATGACGCCGATTTCCGGTTCATAGCGAACAAGCGTTCCATCGCTTTCATCGACTTCGGCAACGAGCCATTCGCCCTTGCCACTCACGGCGTTACCAATCTTGCCCTGAGCTTGCAAATTCACGAGGCCAGCCCCCGTCATCACAGACGGCTGGAGTCCAGCGTATTCCAAAATGTGGTAAACCATTGCGGTCACCGTCGACTTTCCGCTCGTACCGCTAATCGCAATCGTGCGAGCTTCCTTCGAAATCTTCGCGAGCATTTCGCTGCGGTGCATCACTGGGACGCCAAGTTCCTTGGCACGCTTTAAATCAGGATTCGAATCTTCAATAGCGGAGCTCACCACAACTGCGGTAAGTCCTTCAACAACGCCGGAACCATCCTGCGCAAAGCACTTGATTCCGCAATCTTCGAGTTGGCTCATGACAAGCGGCTTCTCGGCATTTCCGTTCAGAAACTCGCCGAACTGACGGTCGCTACCGCTCACGGCAACGCCCTTGCCCACCAAATACTGCGCGATGGCACTCATGCCCACGCCTGCAACACCGATAAAGAAGTAAGAATTAGTCATTGATCAATAGTCTTTAGTCAATAGTTATTAGTCATTGGTTTTTAGTCATACATCAAAAGCCGTCACTCTGGAGCATCGAAGATGCGATAGAGTCCATACACATTTTCATAGATTCTTCGACTCCGCTACGCTCCGCTCAGAATGACACGTTTTCATTTATTCCAACAGCTCAGGATCGATTGTGGGTTCGTATCCTGGTTCGACGAAATCTTCCGGGGCAATTCCCTTGCGACGAGCGACCTTCATCTGCTTGATGAGCTTGCGTTCGGCAGCAACGGCACGGCGCTTGGCGGCAGTCGCCTTTTTCTCGGCGAGGCGCTGAGCACGCGTCTTGCGTTCCTTCACAGGAGCGGCTTCATCCGGCGAGATTTCCAGCGGTTCTGCGTATTCGTCAAATTCATCATCTTCGTCAAAACGAATCTGCGCATCGAAATCGCGGAAACCTTCTTCTTCGTCATACACAGGCGCCGATGCCGGGCATTCCTTCTTCAAGAGCTTGAGCACATTTGCAAACGGTTCTTCCATCGGAACCTTGAACGTAAGCTTCTTGTTTGTGCGCGGATGGATGAGTTCGATTTTCACAGCCTGCAAAAGCTGCGCCGGAGCAATTTCAAGAACCTTCTCGGCCACAGGCTTCATCAGAGGTGGCACGCGGTTCAAGCTTTCATCGCGACCATCGTATAGCGGATCGCCCACGACCGGATGGCCCGTGTAACGGCTATGCACACGAATCTGGTGCGTACGGCCAGATTCCAATTGCAATTCCAAAAGCGTTGCAATCGCAAAGAACTGCTTCGCAACGTAATGCGTACGGCTTTCCTTACCGCCCTTCACCACCGCCATCTTGAGACGGTTCTTCGGGTTACGACCAATCGGAGCGTCAATCGTTCCTTCAAGGTCACGCGGGCAACCCCATACAAGCGCATTGTATGTACGGTGGAGCGTGCGCGTTTCAAGTTGGTGCGCCAAATGCCTGTGTGCCGCATCGTTTTTCGCGACCACCATAAGCCCTGGCGTATCCTTATCCAAACGGTGGACAATACCCGGACGGAGCGGACCGTTCACGGTCGAAAGATTTTCCTTGAAGTGGTACAGGAGAGCTGCGGCAAGCGTTCCCTTGCTCACACCATTACCCGGATGCACCACCAAATTGCGCGGCTTGTTGATGACCACGATATCATCATCTTCGTAAACGATGTTCAGCGGAATATTTTCAGGTTCAAGTGTCGAAGATTCCTTCTCAATCATCTTTTCAACGACAACCGCCATTCCCGTTTCTACGCGGAAGTTCTTGGATACTTTACCACCGCCGACCTTGACTTCGCCCGCTTCAATCAGCTTCTGCACGTCTGTGCGGGAGACATTTTCCATAACACCGACAAGGAACTTGTCGATACGTTCACCATTATGCTTTTCTTCTACGATGTAATTCATAAGAATTAAAAATTAAGGATTAAGAATTAAAAATTTAAAACATTCATGCATCAAATTTTTTCAAATTTCTTTTTGAGGACTTTATAATTGCAGTCAACATGAAAAGAATTTCCTTACAATCTTTTTCCATCGACTTATATTCAGCATCCTTTATATATTCACCTTTCAATAACAATTCAAGCCAATACAATGTTTCAGCAGTCTCTTTTAATGAAATTTGAGCTTTAGAAATAAATTCTTTTTTACTAATCGAATATTGCGATTCAACTAAATTTGCACCAATACTCGTTCCGCTTCGCAGAATCTGTTTCGACAAAATATATTCTGATTTTTCAGATAGATGTTGATACAATCTAATTATACGAAAAGCAAATTCTTTACTCTTATCCAACACGACATTCTTATCCACTCATATCCTCATTCATTCTTCACTTTTAATTTTTAATTTTTAACTTCCTTCTCCGCTTCCTTCTCTTCTTTAATTTGTTTATGCAATTTCTTCAAAATCACGGGAGACAAAATCACAAGAGCAACGCCGACAGTCACGAACGAGTCTGCCACATTGAACGTTGGGAAACGGGTCATAATAAAGTCCGGGAAATCACAGTCGATAAAATCCACGACCATCTGCATGCGCATACGGTCAATGAAGTTTCCGACAGCACCGCCGAGAATCATCACGACGCCCAAGCGGCTCAAGTAATCGCGCTTGTCGATGGACTTGTAGAACCATGCAAGTGCAAAAGCGGCAACAATCGAAATCAACAGAAAGAACAGCCAAGGCGGCAAGAACGGCATCAAGTCTTGCGGACGGCTACTGAACGCAGCCCCCTTGTTGTACACAAGCTGGAAGCGCACAAGTTCACCAATCACAGGAATTTTCTCGTACGTAAAATTCCCAGTTTCGTCCGTAAAACGCGCCACCGCCCACAACTTCGTCAACTGGTCAGAAACAATGCTAAAAATAATCACCGCCACATGGAACGGCCACTTATTATAAAACTTTTCCATATTATCCTTTGATTTTCTTATAAGCTTCATCAATCCACTTGTCCGAATAGAAGTGCATCGACGTTTCCTTGACAATTCGCTTCACCGTATCGCGCGTGATTTTCACCTTCTTGTCCGAAGTGAACACTGACACGCCATTCCCGATCAAGCTCAAGTTCTCCGCCGCCATAAAGAGCGGCCATAGGCAGAAGAGCCTCGTGCGCATCTTGATGTTCGGGATGAGCTTCGTATAGGCAATCGCATCGTCCAGATGATGCCAAGCCTTCTCGACAAGTTCCGCAAGCACCGCACCGCATTTTTGAGCGTCAGCACCTGCTGCAAAAAGTTCACTCGGATGCGCAAAGCCATGACGCTTGCAAATCTCTTCAGGGATAAAGCACACGCGGCGTCCAGAATCTTCGACGCAATCCTTCACGATGTTCACGACCTGCAAGGCTAGCCCAAAGCTCACGTCCAGCTTCGAAAGTTCCGCCTCACGTTCCGCACTGATAAAGCACGTGTCTGCCGAGAATAGCTTGGTCAAGAGCTTGCCGACAATGCCTGCAACATAGTAACAGTATTCATCAAGTTCGCCCACGTTCGCAAGCGTAAACCAGCCTGCTGAAAGCGCGGCTTCCTGACGGAGCGCAAACTTCGCCATGCCACCGCACATTTCAATCACCACGTCGCAAACCGGCTTCTGGTAGTTCTTAGGGAGCGACTTCAAAAGTGGCACCACGACTTCGGACTTCGAGCAAAGATCCTTGTTCGGGTCTTCGGAGCCATGCCAAGATTCTGGGAGCGCCGCCACAAACGTGCGAATTTTCTCAGTCTCGAGTTCGCCCGTTTTGAACACATCGGCAAACAGCGCAAGCACGCGGTCCTTTTCGGTCGCCTTCATGTCCGGGTCATCTTCGACCGTATCGGCAATGCGCAAATAAAGGTACGCAAGCAGAATACTGCGGTGCAACTTGCCACGCAAAACCTGGATGTTCAGCGCAAACGTACGCGAAACCAACTGCAAGATATCTTCGGCGTACTTCCACGCCGCCTTGCCTTCGAGCACCTTCTCGCCCACATCTAAAGAATCCAATTTATCAATCATATGAGCTAGTACACCTCAAACATTTCCGGCGGCACCTTTTTAGACGCGGCCATCGACTTTACGTACTTCCAAAAACGGCCATGGTCTTCGGCATTGCGGAGCTTATGCGCATAACTTAACCCCGCGCGGTCACGCACGTTTTCATCCGACATCACAATACCCTTGCGCTGGATCCCATAATTCACCCAACGGTACTCCAGGTAAAAAGCCGACTGGAACAAGTCCGTGAGCTTGAGTTCCGTCCTGCGCTTCATCAAATAAGCGATCCAGACAAAAAGAAGCACGGACACAAATCCATAATAAGCATTAGTACCAAGCCCAATCTTTTGGAGAGTCCACACCACCGTGGCAGAGGTCGCCACCGACGTTATCACCGTAAACAGATAATCGCAGAAACGCAAAAAACTCACGCGCCCCGGATTTTTCACAAATCCGCTCAACACGTAAGCCCATTTTTCGCCTCGATCGAGCTGATTTTTCAAAAAAACGACGTACGAGACATTCCTAAACCAAAAATGGAGACCGACCCAGAGCAAAACAGGGGTCCAAAAAATGTATTCCACAAGTGTACTTATTACCATCATAGCAAAAATTAGAAAATTTGCAAAAATTCGAGGATTCTCGCCAACGCACGGAGGCACAAACACCGACGTTAATTTTCGTTTACAGATAAGTAAGAAATTTTTTAGGTTTATTTCACTCCCAATCTATCAACATTCCAAAGAATTAGCTAAATTTTAACGCCTAGTTGTTGATAGATTATTAATCGGATGAGGATTGAAGATGCAGGTTGAATGGGAAAGATGCTTGAACTACCTCCACGGAATGCTGTCGGATACGGTATTCAAGACATATTTTGCACAGACCAAGCTTGTAAGCCAAACCCCAGGACACGCCGTTATCGCAGTGCCCCCCGGACTTGACGTCAAAGTCTATGCCGCTTACAAGGACCTAATCCGCCTCGCCTGGAAAGACGTTTCCCACGATGAGGCTCCGGTAGAATTTGAATTCCAGCCGCAAGACGTTTACCAGCCGCAAGTAAGCACCTCCGACAACTCTTTCCGCGAATTTATCAAGCCGAGCGTCCCACTTTCTGGCAGCTTCCGTTTCGAAAACTTCGTCCCGGGTGACAAGGCTCAGCTCGCCTTCAACGCCGCCCTCGCCGTCGCCAGGAATCCGGATGGAACGCAGTACAACCCGCTATTTATTTATGGGTCTTCCGGTCTTGGCAAGACGCACTTGCTCCAGTCCATCGGCAACTACATTCTCGAAGAAGATCCGACCAAGCGCGTCATCTACCTCACGTCCGAAGACTTCTCGCAGCAGTACATGAAGTGCCTGCAAGAAAAGCGCATTACCGAAATGTCCGACTTCTACCGCAACGAAGTGGACATTCTCTTGATCGATGACATCCAGAACTGGACAGGCAAGTACGAAACGCAAAACGAATTTTTCTTGATCTTTAACGCACTGCACCAGGCAGGCAAGCAGATCGTGCTTACGTCTGATGCTCCCGCTGCCGAAGTCAAGAACCTCTCCGACCGCCTCGTGAGCCGCTTTTCCTGGGGCTTAACCGTTGACATCCAGCCGCCTGACGTCGAAACGCGCGAAGCCATCCTCCACAAGAAGGCAGAAGAACGCCACCTCGAAATCAGCGACGAAGTCATCCGTTACCTTGCTGAAAATATTGCAAGCAACGTGCGTTGCCTCGAAAGCGCCATCATCAAACTCACGCTCCAGTCGAGCCTCATGAGCCACGACATCGACATGAACATCGCACAGAAGGTCGTCACCGAAATCGCCCCGACACTCCGTCGCCGCGTAAGCCTTGACTCCGTGCTCCATGCCGTATCACAGCACTACGAAGTACCCGAAACCAAGCTCATCGAACCGGGCCGCGGCACCAAAGAAATCTCCAAGGCTCGCCAGGTCGCCATGTTCCTCATGCGCGAGCTCTCCCCCATCAGCTTGCAGAGCATCGGTTCTCGTTTTGGCGGCAAGGACCACTCCACCGTCGTGCACGCCATCAAGAGCGTCAAGAAAGAGATGGAAACCGACCCGAGCTTTGCCCGTTTGATCGAAAGCCTCAAGAACACCATTCACGATTAATACGCCTTCGGCGCAGTTATCAGCGTATCCTTTATACAAAAAGCCTCGGGTTAAACCCGAGGCAATTTCTTTTGCAATGTCACCCCGGACGAGTTCCGGGGTCACCATACCGACTACAAGCAATGAGCGCGGAGGTCTTCGTCGCTAAGCGTGCTGAGGTATGCAGGCGGAACATCGAGAACGGTCTTGCAACCGGTCTGGCCGTTAGCCTTCATACGGAGAGCAGCGCGGGCATAAGCCACGAGAACGCTCGTCGTGAATTCCGGGTTGGAATCGAGCTTGAGGCTGTATTCGATCACGTGAGTGTGTTCCTTGTTCATGCCAGTCTTGCCGGTACGGATCACGAAACCACCGTGAGCGAGGCCGCTGTGGTTCTTGTTGAATTCTTCTTCGCTGATGAAGTTGACGGTAGTGTCGTATTCATCGAAGTAGTTCGGCATCGTCTTGATGGCGTTTTCGATGTATGCCTTGTCAGCACCTTCTTCGGCAACCACGTAAACGAGACGGGTGTGCTTCTGACGAGTGGTGAGTTCCGGCATGGAACCGCTACGCACGGCTTCGAGAGCAGATTCCACCGGGCAGGTGTACTGCTTAGCATTCTTCACACCCTTGATGCGGCGGACAGCGTCGCTGTGGCCCTGAGAAACGCCCTTGCCCCAGAACGTGTAGTCCTTGCCTTCCGGAAGGATAGACTGAGCATACACGCGGTTCAAGCTGAACATACCCGGGTCCCAACCGACGGAGATCATAGCAATCTTGTTTGCGCCCTTGGCAGCAGCGTCAACAGCAGCGAAGTGCTGCGGGATCTTGGCGTGCGTGTCGAAAGAGTCGATTACGTTGAACATAGAAGCATACTTCGGGGTGAGCACCGGCAGGTCCGTAGCAGAGCCACCGCAGATGATGAGCACGTCCACCTTGTCCTTCCATGCTTCCATTTCAGAGACGTTCAACACCGGAACGCCAGCCGTCTGGATCTTGACCGTCGACGGATCGCGACGAGTGAAAACGGCGACGAGTTCCATATCCGGAGCCTGCTTCACAGCGCATTCCACACCGCGACCGAGGTTACCGTAACCGAGAATAGCAATCTTTGCCATAACAATGTCCTTGTTTAAAATTTTTGCGTGGAAAATAT
>Ga0310695_10001957_pt1 | contig 45615 bp, 42 predicted proteins | sample RumenRJG_04DNA_FD_203882 | JGI IMG/M metagenome (GOLD analysis project Ga0310695, IMG submission 203882) | Bovine rumen microbial communities from Lethbridge, Alberta, Canada - RJG_04 (v2) (version 2) | ecosystem: Host-associated > Mammals > Digestive system > Stomach > Rumen | place: Canada... | reverse complement strand
GTCCTTCCTCGCCTCCCACATGCACGGCACCGACATGGCCGGCAACGTCGTCCCCTTCGGCGCGACGACCTACGGCGTCACCGGTATCCCCGGCATCCCCGCCGTCAACAACGTCGGCATGTACCTCGTTGAGCTGCTGGCCGCCGCGGGCGTCGCCTTCGTGCTGACCTGGATCGTCTGGAAGGAAGACGCGCCCGAGGCGGCGGCCGCGAACGGCGGCAGCGCGCCCGCTTCCGCTCCGGCGGCTGCCGAGAGCATCGAGGCCCCGAAGACCAGCGTCATCCGCTGCGCGGCGGGCAAGGTGCTCCAGCCCACGAAGGGCAAGGTCATCGCCCGTGAGGAGATCCCCGACGAGACCTTCGCCGCCGGCATCCTCGGCGACGGCGTCGGCATCGAGCCCGAGGAGGGCGTCGTGGTCGCGCCCTTTGACGGCGAAGTCACCTCCGTCGCGGAGAGCAAGCACGCCATCGGCCTCGAGTCGAACGGCATGGAGCTGCTGATCCACGTCGGCGTCGACACGGTCGCCATGAACGGCGACGGCTTCACGCCGTTCGTCGCGGAGGGCGACAAGGTCAAGGCCGGCCAGAAGCTCCTCGCCTTTGACCGCGCGAAGATCAAGGCGGCGGGCCATCCCGACACCGTGGTCGTCCTGCTCACCAACGCCGACGATCTCGAAGGCGTGACGTGCGGCGCTGAGTAAGTTGATAGACCGGAACAACCGATTATCATAATCAATTTACCATTTTCACAAGGAGGAAACGCAACATGAAAAGCTTTGACTACACCATCACCGACCCCGTCGGCATCCACGCCCGTCCCGCCGGCATCCTGGTCAAGGAGATCAAGGGTTATGCCGGCACCACCGTCAACGTCATCAAGGGCGACAAGAGCGTCAACGCGCTCAAGCTCATGGCGCTGATGGGCATGGGCATCAAGCAGGGCGACACCGTCACCGTCACCGTCGAGGGCGAGAACGAGGACGAAGTCTGTGCCAAGATCGAGGACTTCTTCAAGGCGAATTTCTAAGCACGATCCGGAAAACGGCTGCCCGAGCGACAGCCGTTTTCTGCTTGTAAACACAGGAAAGGAGTTTTCAGCATGATCACGATCCAGGGCAAGGGTGTATCCGCCGGCGTGGCGGCGGGCCCGCTGTATTTCTACAAGCGGGCGAAGAGCGAGATCGTCCGCACGATCGTCGCCGACGTCGAGGCGGAGTGGAAGCGCTTCAAGGACGCGCAGGAGAAAGCGATCGAGCAGCTGGGCGCGCTGGCGGAAAAGGCCCGTGCGGAGGCCGGCGACGAGGCGGCGCTCCTTTTTGAGACGCACCAGATGATGGCGGAGGACCTCGACTATGAGGAGGCCATCGAGGAGGGCGTCAAGGGCGGCGTCAACGCCGAGGCGGTGCTCAGCGACGTGCGCGATCAGTTCGCCGAGATGTTCGCCAACATGGACGACAGCTATATGCAGGCGCGCGCGGCGGACGTCAAGGACGTCTCGAACCGCATCATCGGCATCCTGACCGGCGCGGTGCAGGGCGGCATCGACAGCGACGTGCCCGTCATTCTTGCGGCGGACGACCTGGCCCCCAGCGAGACGGTGCAGCTGGACAAGAGCAAGATCCTCGGTTTTATCACCGAGGGCGGCTCCGGCTCCAGCCACACGGCGATCCTTGCCCGCACCATGGGCATTCCCGCCATCATCGGCGTGGGCAGCCAGCTTAAGCCGGAGTACGCGGGCCGCGAGATCATCGCGGACGGCGGCACCGGCACGGCCGTGCTGGAGCCGGACGCCGACACCCGCGCGCATCTGATGAAAAAGCGCGAAGAGCAGCTCAAGCTGCAGGAGATGCTCGACCAGCTCAAGGGCAAGGAGAACGTCACGAAGGACGGACACAAGGTCCGCATCTACTGCAACATCGGCAATCCCGAGGACGTGCCGGCGGTGCTCAAGAACGACGGCGGCGGCGTGGGCCTGTTCCGCAGCGAGTTCCTGTACCTCGGCTGCGACGACTTCCCGACGGAGGACTACCAGTTCGAGGCCTACAAGAAGGTGCTCTCGGACATGGAGGGCAAAGAGGTGGTCATCCGCACGCTGGACATCGGCGCGGACAAGCAGATCGGCTACTTCAACCTGCCCCATGAGGAGAACCCGGCGATGGGCAACCGAGCGCTGCGCATCTGCATCAACCGTCCGGAGATCTTCCGCACGCAGCTGCGCGCGCTGTACCGCGCCTCCGCGTTCGGCAAGCTCTGCATCATGTTCCCGATGGTCGCGAGCGTCTGGGAAGTGCGCGAGGCGAAGAAGATGTGCGAGCAGGTGAAGAAGGAGCTGACGGCGGAGGGGATCGCCTACTCCGACGACGTGCAGATCGGCATCATGATCGAGACGCCGGCGGCGGCGATCATGAGCGACCGTCTCGCCAAGGAGGTCGATTTCTTCTCCTGCGGCACCAACGACCTCACCCAGTACACGCTGGCCTGCGACCGCCAGAACAACGACCTGGGCCGCTTCTTCGACCCGCATCACCCCGCGGTGCTGCGCCTTTTGAAGATGGTGACGGACAACGCCCACAAGAACGGCATTTGGGTCGGCATCTGCGGTGAGCTGGGCGCGGACCTGCAGCTGACGGAGACCTTCCTCTCCATCGGCATCGACGAGCTGTCGGTCTCCCCGCGCAGCGTTCTGCCGCTGCGCCAGAAGGTGCGCGAGATCAACGTCGCGCAGGTGAGCGAGAAGAAGCTCGGCGACCTCGCCAGCGACGTGACTCCGGTCTGATTTCCCGAAATGCAGAAAAGAGGAGCGGCAAATGCGCCGTTCCTCTTTTTTTGCCGGTGCGCCGCCGGCAAAGGCAAAACTTGGCCGGATGCTGCGGAAAGGCTTGACGGACTTCGATTCACGGGGTATACTGTAACGAACAAGGCCGCGGGAGCGCCAACCTTTTGCCGGGCTGGCGCTCCGCTTTTATAAGGAGAGAGCCATGGATACAAAGACCTATGACGTCGCCGCGCTCGGCGAGCTGCTGATCGACTTCACGCAAAACGGACGGAGCGGGCAGGGGAACCTGCTTTTTGAAGCCAACCCCGGCGGCGCGCCCGCCAACGTGCTGGCCATGCTGTGCAAGCTGAAGCACGCCTGCGTCTTTCTGGGCAAGGTCGGCGCGGACGGCTTCGGCGACCTGCTGGAGGAGACGCTCCGCTCCGCCGGCATCGATTCGCGCGGCCTGCGCCGCGACAAGGCGGTGCATACGACGCTTGCCATCGTGCATACCTTTGAAAACGGCGACCGCGATTTCAGCTTTTACCGCAAGCCGGGCGCCGACGTGAACCTCTCGCCCGACGAGCTGGACGAGGAGGCGATCCGGCAGTGCCGCATCTTCCACTTCGGCTCGCTGTCGCTGACGGATGAACCGGTCCGCAGCACGACGCGTAAAGCAATATCGCTTGCCAGAGAAAGCGGCGCGATCCTCTCCTACGATCCGAACCTGCGTCCCCCGCTGTGGGAGAGCGACGCGGCGGCGAAGGAGCAGATCGCGTGGGGCCTCGCCCAATGCGACGTGCTGAAGATCTCGGACAACGAAGTGGAGTTCATGTGCGGCGCCACGGACTTCGACAAGGGCGCCGCGATGCTGCGCGCGCAGTACCCGAACATCCGCCTGCTCAACATCACCGCGGGCGCGGAGGGCAGCTACTCCTACTACGGCGATCTGCGCGTCTTTGAACCGGGCTGCACGCTGGGCGGCGTGATCGAGACGACCGGCGCGGGGGACACCTTCTGCGCGTCGGTGCTGCACTTTGTGCTGGAGCACGGCCTGGAAGGACTGACGGAGGCGCAGCTCCGTGAGATGCTGCGTTTTGCGAATACGGCGGCGTACCTCGTCACCACAAAGCGCGGCGCGATCCGCTCCATGCCGGAGCCGGAGGAGATCGCGGCGATCCTCGAAAAGAACTGACGGAGACACGAAAAGCATGAGAAACGCATTAGCCTGGGTCCTTGCGCTGGCCGTGACGCTGGCGCTCGCCGCCTGCGGCAGTCCCGCGGACAGCGGCTCTGTGAGCGACGCCGCCGTAAGCGAGATCGGCGCGGACGACGCTCCCGTGGAGGAGGACTCCGCCGACGCGGCTCCCGCGGCTGTTGAAAGCTCCGCTGTGACCTGCCGGATCGGCGTTGCCGCCGATCAGCTGGAAACCGAGTATATGCAGAGCTACTGCAATGAGCTGAAGGCGTATTTTGCGTCCCTCGACAGCGACGCCGTCCAATATGACGTCACCATTGCCGACGCCGGAAACGACGCGGACAGGCAGCGCGAGCAGGTCGAGGGCCTGATCGCCCGCGGCCTGAACGTCATATTCCTCGACCTCGTCCCGGACGCCCCGGCGGATGAGATGATCGACGCGATCGTGGCCGCCGACATTCCGCTGCTGCTCATCAACCGCGAGCCGCCCGGCGACGGGGACTATGCCGCCATTGTCGAGCATACGAAGGCCTGCTACGTCGGCGCCGACGCCCGACAGGCCGGCACGCTGCAAGGGGAGATCATCGCCGAGCTGCCCGACCGCGGCGACCTCAACGGCGACGGGCGGATCAGCTATATCATGATCGAGGGCGCCGCCGGGGATCCCGACGCGCGGTATCGCAGCGAGTACTCGATCCGCGCGCTGACCGACGCCGGCTGTGCCGTCGAGTGTCTGGACGCGCAGAGCGGGAATTGGGACAGGGACACGGCGCGGGAGATCTGCGCCGCCGATCTCGCTGCGCTCGGCGACGCGGTCGAGGTGGTTTTCTGCGGCAGCGACGCCATGGCGCTGGGCGCGGCGGAGGCTGTCGCCGACGCCGGCCGCACCGTCGGCAAGGACATCTATCTTGTCGGCGTCGACGGCCTTGCCGAGTGCGTCAGAATGGTCAACGAGGGCACGATGACCGGCACGGTCCTGAACGACGCCGGCCTCCAGAGCCGCATTGCGGCGGAGGTCGCCATCGCCGCGTTGAACGACGAGGAGATGCAGAATTACTACTGGGTCGACTGCGTCAAGGTCGTGCGATAAGGCTTGCCTCGCAAAAGAGGACTGACCCGCGGGTCAGTCCTCTTTTTTATCCTCTTTTGCGTTTTGCCGCTTTGTCCACAGGAACACGCCGAGCGCGATGAGCAGATCGACGCCGAGCGCGAGGAGCAGCAGAGCTGGGGAGGGATCGCTGAGGCTTGCGCCCATGACGGTCCACAGAACGAGGTCGACCAGCTTGCCGGTCACGCTGGCTGCGAGAAACGGCAGAAAGGCGATCCGCACCGCGCCGCAGTACATGCTGCCGACGTCGAAGTTGACGATGTTGACGCAGCGCAGCATGACCACAAAGGCGAAGCGGTTACGGCTGCGGATGCGCTCCAGCCCCTGCAGCTTCGGGTATTTCCCGCGCAGCTCATCCGCCTGCGCCGCGCCGACGCTTCGGGCGAACAGATAGGGGATAGCCGACATCACCAGCGTGCCGCAGATGTTCGCGAGGATGGCGACCGGCAGGGGAAACAGCACGCCGCCCGCGGCATAGAGCAGTCCGGAGTAGAACACGACGGTCAGGCTCTTGAGCGCGAAGAGCGCCATCAGCACGAGAAACGCCAGCGGCGGGCTTTTGGGGGTATAGTTGAGGATGCGCTCCAGCGTGTAGTCCTGACGATGCAGGACGGCGAAGAGGATGATCCCCGCCCAGACCGCGGCGCCCAATAGTCGCAGCGCGCGCTGAAGGGCTTTGGATTTCTTTTCCATGCCGCCTGTGCCCACTTCCTTTGCAGTGATCTTCTGACAATGGATTATAGCGCGCAGACACGGGAAAAACAAGGGAAGCGGAAGAGAATCGTGAAAACTTGCTGAAATAAATTGAAAATACCTCTTGCAATTTGCCTTTGGCTGTGCTATATTACTTAAGCTGTCTGTTGCAGATGTGTCTGCACCGACGACATGCGCCGTTAGCTCAGCTGGATAGAGCGTCTGGCTACGGACCAGAAGGCCGGGGGTTCGAATCCCTCACGGCGTACCAAAAAACTCTTGATTTCCGAATGGAGATCAAGGGTTTTTTGTATTTTTCAAACCGTATCTGATTTGATGGATTCGTCTTTGGCGCATGTTTGGCGCACGTCGACAGATTAGGCGCATTTTGCTGTTCAATCAGCTGGGATGGAGCGATGCCCTGCATCAATACTGTCCGTAACGGCAGAGCAAGTACAGTTTTCGGGGTTGAACGACAGGAGAATCTCCCAGCCTTCGATATTCCTGCCGGTACAGGGCAGCTTGGCGTCGATTGGTCAACAACATTCTTGCCGAGGATGATGCTGTCATGTTTCAATCCATTCTCGGAATTATAGCTGACACAGATCCACGAGCAGAAGAGCCGGCAGAATCAGCTTGTGGAGACGCGTGCGGACGCGCTTTCCAAGCTGCTGGAGATTGCTAAGATCCAAAGCACCGACTGGGTTTTCTCTGCGTCCATCCTTTCCGCGACGGCAACGGGCGCATGAGCCGCCTGCTGACGCTGCTGTTGCTGTATCGCGCCGGGTACTTTGTCGGGAAGAATATCAGTCTGGAACGTCTGATCGCGGACATTGTACTGCAGCTCCTCAGCTATGTGGCGCAGACGGAACGCGAGTTTATCTGCCGGCGGCAGGCCGAGGACATTGCGGTAGCAAAAGCAAACGGCGTTCGATTCGACCGCAAGCCGGTCCCGCGTCCGCCGGACTTTGAGGTATTGCGAGAGAGTTGGAGAAGAGGAGAGGTTTCGGCACGAGAAGCTGGGCGGCATTTGGGTATCACACATCGTACCTTTCTTCTCTGGGCGAATGAAGACCTTGGATAAATTAGTAGAGGTTTCTAACCACATACATATATATCTATAATTCCACTTGTGTAGTTTAGCACAAGTGGAATTATTTTACAATATATACCCGGATAAAAACCCCTACTTCTGCTTGCGTCTTCGGCGCCGTATTCGATCTCGGTTTACGAGTCGGAAGACAGTGTGCAGGTGTTTCGGTCAACCTACTCTGCGTCGGGTGCGGGCTGGACGTATGACCCGGCAACCGGCCTTGCGCTCACCGACTTCAACGGCGGCCCGATTTACGCCGACGGCGATCTGGACATCTGCGCTGTAACCGCATCGACGGTGACGGGGCGTGCCGGCGTTTTTTCCGGCAGAGCCATCACGGTAAACGGTGCGATGACGCTCAGCGACGGCGGCGGTAAGCTGACGGTGAATGCTTCGGTTTACCGGAACGAGGCGGACACGACGCTGTACGGCTCCGCTATCGCGGCAGAGAGTGTTTCACTCCTCGGTGATTATGAGGTGCAGGGCAACTGCACATACAACGAGAACTATAATTGGTATTATTGGACGCCGTCGGCCTATGCCATCGGCGCTGCCGCCACTGTCACGCTTGGAGACAGCGGCGTTGTGCGCGGCGGTACGTATACGGTCGAACAGAACGTGAACTATTATGGCTATAATGCCAATGCTTATGCCGTTTCGGCGGATACCGTCGTGATGACCGGCCACAGTCGCGTGATCGGCGGTGCAGAGGTCTACAGCAACGGAGTTGCGGTTCGCGGAGTCAGAGCGGGCATTGATGCGCGCAACATTACGCTGTGTGACTGGGCGAACGTTACCGGCGAAATCGGGTGTGGCTGGCATCACGGGAACGGCGGCGCAATCAGCATCACCGACGACGCCGTTGTTGACGGGCGCGTCATGGGAGATTATTACGGCACGGTTTCCGTCAGCGGCAGCGCGTCAATCACCGACGGCGTTTTCGGTGGAAATGTGACGATTGCGGGAACCCCGACCATTACCTCAAAAGTAAATGAGTGGGGATACGGCGGGACATTGATCGGTGGGCAGAGCGTGCGTATCAATAGCAATAATTTGACGCTTTCCGCCGTCGGAAATAACGCTATCGCGGTCAGCGCGAGCGCGGTGTACATCACCGGAAGCGGCGTGACGATCTCCGGCAGCGGTGATTACGGCTATGGCGTCAACGCATGGCAATATCTTGAAATAACCGGAAACGACGTGACGATTACCGGCGGCAGCGGCACAGATGGCAATGGCGGCTATGGCGTCAGCGTCAACCAAGCCGATATCAGAGGAAATAATGTAACGATCACCGGCGGCAGCGGCGTGACCGGAGGAACAGGTATTGAGATCAATAACGGAAACAACACCTATACCCCGCTGATGATCAGAGGCAACGGTACAAAAATAATCGGAGGTGCAGGCACAAGCGGGAACGGCGGCGACGGAATCAGGCTGAACAACTGGTCATCTAATCAGTATAACTATCGTGTGGAGATTACCGGCCAAGGCACGGCTATTACCGGCGGTGACAGCGACAGCGGGAACGGCGGCAGCGGAATAACCCGCTCCATAAGTCAAAACACAAATACATATGCAGAGATCAAAGGAGACAACACCGAGATCACCGGCGGCGAGAGCCGGTATGGCAGCGGAGGCTATGGTATTGCACTTTCAACGGTCAATATCTACGGCAAGACGACCGTTCAGAGCGGCGGCGGTGCGGGCGTCTACGGCATACTCCTTGATACAGACTATTACGGCGTCTATTTTGGCCTGGGAAGCGACGGAACTTGTGAAAGCTGGCCCCGCTGCTGAAACGGATGAACCGGCGCCTGCGGCGTCGCCGGCAGTAACGCCGGCTCCTGCGTCGGCGGATACGGCGCCCGCGGCCACAGGAACAACGCCCGCGGCCGGGGCTTCCTCCGCGAACAAGCCGGAGGAGACGGCCGAGACCGAAGCCGCGGCGCAGACTCCGACGGCCGAGCCGAAGTTCAGCGACACGGCGGGCCACTGGGGCGCGAGCTGGATCGAGCAGGCGCAGTCGCGCGGGTTGATCAACGGCTACGGCGACGGCACCTTCCGCCCTGACGCGAACATGTCCCGCGGCGATTATGTGTTGATCCTCTGGCGCGCGGCGGGCAAGCCCGAGCCGAAGGCGGCGGCGCCGTTCGGCGACGTGGCGGCGGATGCGTACTACCAGAAGGCGGTCGCGTGGGCGTACGAAAGCGGCTGTATCAACGGTAAGGGAAGCGGCTTTGCGCCGACCGACAGCCTGACCCGCCAGGAGGCGATGAAGATCCTCTTCGGCTGGGCGGGCGGAGCAAGCGGCACAGAGACCATGCTGACCGCAACATACGACGAGGCCTTTGCCGACAGCGGCAGCATCGCGGCGTGGGCCAAGCCCGCTATGTACTGGGTATACTACAACGGCGTCATCGGCGGCGTGAGCGAGAACACGCTCGGTCCCGAGTTGCCCGCGACCCGCGCACAGCTTGCGAAGATACTCGTCAGTTATTTGGACAAAATGGAATAGAGTGGGGCGAGTGAATGACAAAACTCTTATACGCAGGCTTTTTGCAGCGTTTGAAGAGAGCGGCGGTTCGACCTCGCCCATCTCCGCCGAGCAAAATGCCTTGCAACCAATTGGGTTGCAAGGCATTTTGCGTAATATAGATGTCTTGCGCGAAGCGTGGTTCAGATAAGTGCTTTTTCGAACTCAAAATAATCTAAAGTGGCCAAGTGAGAAAAATATGAGAAAAAATACACTAGGCTCCACTTCTTGTGATTGCTTTTTATGTAATAATTTGTTAAGATACCGCAGGATTATGCGCTTTTTTTTCTACATATTTTGTTTTCTGCATTATGGAAACCAAGGTGTGTTTTTAAGGTTACAAGTCAAATAAATATGATTAACGCTTGCGCTGGCGCTGAAGATGCCGCCGGGTTTCGCGCTTACAAGATAACGCGACAAGATTGAGAAAAAGCAAAATGAAAAAATATAACGGAGATGATGTGAGTTTGAAAAAAAGAATGTGCCTGCTGATAACAGCACTTTGGCTGGCGTTCTCACTCCTTATGGTGTCTGCGCTGGCTGTAAACACAGCATTGACAATCAAGACTCCCGCAACAATCCCGAAGGCGGGCGAGACCTTTGCCGTCACGGTGGACATCAGCGGCAACCCGGGATTCAGTTCACTGGGCTTTACCCTAACATTTGATTAGAATGAGATGACTTGTGACCGAATCACCACCGGGCAAATCCTTGCCGGGATGATGACCGCGAGTAACCCGCGTGCGGCCGGAGGCGCGATTATCGGCGGCGCATCGGCAGACGATGTGGCGGGAGACGGCGAGATTGCGATATTCCGCTTTACAGCAAAGAAGGACCTCGCGGAACTCAACTTCGATATTATAAACCTCAGTCTGACAGATGCAAAGATGAACGCCATCCCGGTAGTGGTTCGGAATACAGCCTCCTCAGGCGAATCGACGGCAACCGAGACGGGAGAGCCCGCGAAGACCGAGACGGAAGAATCTGCGGAGACAAAGGCGACTGATCCCGCAACGCCGGTACAGGAAACGGCGGCAGTGACAAGCACAGCATCCTTCGCGGACGTCGATTCCGGCGCCTACTACGCTAAGGCAGTCTCGTGAGCGCACGCCAACGGCTACGTCAGCGGCAAGGGCAGCGGCTTCGCGCCAACCGACAGCTTGACGCGGCAGGAGGCTATGAAGATCCTGTTTGGTTACGCCGGTGGCAGGAGTGGGCTTGAGACCATGTTTTCTGACACCTACGATGAGTCGTTCAACGACAGCACAAAGGTTGCGAACTGGGCGAAGGCGCCGATGTACTGGGCAGTTTATAACAACATCATCAGCGGGATGGACGGCGGCTTGAATCCCGAGGGCGCGACCACCCGCGCGCAGATGTCAAAAATACTCGTCGAGTATCTAAATAAGGAGGGGATTAAATGAAGAGTCTTTTGAGGATTGCTGTTCTCTGCGCGGTCTTGACTGCGTCGCTGTGCATCAGCGCAATGGCGACCGATGTGGGCGTGCCCGGCCTGTATGGTCTCACGGCCGTAAACGAGTCGGGCGTGACGTTGACGGCGGGCACAAGGTCCGGCAGCACCTTCACAGCGACGACGGCGTCGTCCGCATTGGGCGCCGGCGCCTATAAGGTCTTGGTGCTGCAGCGCTACGCGCAGCTTGTGGATGAAAATTTTCAGTTGATTACACCATAATAATGATGTAAAGAGGTGCATTGTTAATGAAAAAGGTTTTATCACTTTTGCTTAGTGTTGTAATGTTGGCGTCGTTATTTCCAATAACCGCTATGGCGGAGACGGATGTGACGCTGACGTTAGGCAACGGTGCGACTCCGATTGTTGTGAGTGCGGGTGGAACGGTTGATATCCCAGTAAAAGTAACACCCACGACTGGCAGCTTAATCTATTCTTTTGGGGCGAAAATATCAAATGTTGCAAACCTTTTTGCTGTTAAAAAGTTTGAGGTCAATAATACGGTATATCAATATGATCCTCAAAACGAAGAAAACGCCAATCTGGTTTGGACAAGAAATTCAAATGCGAACCCTCCAACATTTGACTTTGCATCAACCTATGGTATGCGGTTCAGTGATACCAACACCGATGGTACAATAATAACCATCGTGCTGAATATTGCCGATGCGTCGACTGTATACAATGGTACTTATGATGTGACGATAGATGTGGATCAGGTTAAAGGTACAGGGAATGCCGATCTAAGCTATACCGTCATTCCCGCTAAGATTACAGTCACCGGCGGGCTTGATCCCGCGCTGACGAAAGTTGCACTGTACACCAATTCCGGGAGCGAGTACAACGTTGAGACCGCGATGACCGAGACCTGGCCGACGAACAAGGCGGTCACGGTCGACGGCACGAACGACGTTGTTTTCTACGCGAAGGGCTTCGCTGAGGATGCGGCGTCCAACAAGGACATGACCGGCGAAACGAAATGGTCGACGGACGCCGGTGCAGCAAACCTGACGGTCGGAGCGGTCAACGAAGACGGCTATGTGCCCATCACGATTAAGGCAAAGGCCGCCGCCGGTACCTATACGGTCACCGCAGAGAACGGCTCAACCACGAAGAGTCTGAGCTTTGACGTTTCCCACAGTAGTGTCGCAGCTTCGGAGATCGAGGTTTCTGGCACGGGTTTTGCGGAAAGCACGCTTAGGCTCGACGGTGAGGCGACACTCAGCGTCAAGGTCAAAGACCAGTACGGCGATTACATGAACGAACCCGGCCTGACCGCAACCGTCGCAGGTTCGTCCGTGACGCCGGAGGCAGTCACGGATAGCAGCGTAACCACCTACACCGTTACGGTCCCTAAAACCACCGCCGACAATGCACAGATCGTTCTTACGAGCGGCAGCGCAAGCACGACCGTCACGGTCTCTCGCGAAGCGCCGCGCGCAGCGTCTGTCGAGATCACCGGGGATACCGTTACCGCGACCAGATTGCCCTCCGGCTCCAAGGACACGGCTGTCACCGCCGCCGTGCTTGACCAGTTCGGCGATCCGTTCGCTGGTGCGACAGTCACATGGGGAGTCACGCTGAACGGCGCGGCCACGGATAAGGTAACCATTGCGACGGGCAGCGCGACAGACGACAGCGGCGCAGCCACGGCGACCGTGACCGTTGCGAGCGATGCCGCCGATACCGCCGCAGGGACTTCCTACACCCTGACCGCGACGGTCAGCAACGTCACAGATGTGACGGATACCGCGACGCTCAGCGTCGTCAGCATCGAGTTTACCGGCGGCAGCGCTGCAGTGACCGCGGCGACGGCGGCGCAGACTTACGGCAAAACGTGGAGCGATTTGATCACAAGTGTTGCAGCTTCCGGCATTTCCGCGTCGGTCGGCGGCAGCGCCTATGAGCTCACAAGTGGCTCATATACGCTGAAGATTACAAAGTCGGGCGGCACTGTTGCGACATTCGATATCAACGGCACGGCAATCGCCGCGCAAAGCGACGGCGTAGCGGCGAACGCGATCCCGGGCGCGGGCGAATACACCTATCAGCTGGTCTATACTGACGCCACCTATACTTCCGGCGTGGATGTCACCGGCGCGAACGGGACGCTCACCGTCAGTCCGAAACAGCTTACCGCTGGCGACCTTGCACTTAAGAGCGACACCAGCACGGAGCGCCCCTATGATGGCACCACCGCATCAAGCGCCGGACTGCAGGTTGTTTCCACTGCGCTTGTGGGCAGCGATGAAGTCACCGTGAGCGCCGCTGCGGCCTATGACAGCGCCGCCGCCGGCGAGAGCAAGACCATCACGTTCAGCGAGCTGTCCCTTGGCGGTACGGCCGCGGCAAACTACGCACTGGCTTCCAACATCAGCAAGACGCTTTCCGGTAAGATCATAAAGGTCGCCGTTTCCGCAACGGCTCTTGCGGACGTTGCCGCGCAGACCTACAGCGCCGAGGCCAAAACACCCGAGCCTGTGATTACCTGGGACGCCGGCGCTGTGAGCGGCTATTTGCCGGTCGAGGGGACGGATTATCAGTATATCTATACGAACAACACTGATGCAGGAACTGCGACGGTCAATATCGTGGGATTGGAGAACGGCAACTACACCGTGACCGGTCTCGCTACCGCGAAAAACTTCACCATTGCCCCCTATGCCGTTGCCGTTACATGGGGGAGTGCGGAGAATAGGGCTTATACAGGCACCGCTTTTGCGACACCCACGGCGACCGCCGCAGGTCTCGGCAGCGACGGAACAATCAGCTTCACCGCCGTGATGTCCACGCCGAACGGCGGCGAGTTCAAGGATGCCGGCGAATATACCTTTACCGCCTCGTCCAACAGCGAAGGCAGCAGCAAAAACTATACGCCGACGGATGCGACGGCGACCCAGACCGTCACCGTCAGCCCTGTCACGCTGGACAAGAGCGCCATCAAGAGCGTCGGTTTTTCTGCGGATAAGACCTACGACGGCGAAACCGCTGGCGCAACCGGCGTTACGGTCACGTTCAACGGCGTAAACAGCGAAACGCCGGCAGCGACAGCAAATGTGACCTGGTCTGCCGCCACAGCCGGAACGAACACCTTCTCGCTCGGCGACTGGGGAGCTCTCAGTTCGAGCAACTATGTCCTTTCCGCGACTGCGAATGAGTTTACCGGCATTTCGCAGATTAAGGAAGGCACAACAAATTACAGTATTGTTCAGGCCGCCTATGCTGCCTCGAACCTTAACACAAGCGTCAGCGTTCCGACGGTAAACGCCACAACGAAGACGCTTGCAGCGACCGCCCTCAGCGTATCGGGCGGCACGACCGTCTCCGCGAATGCGGGTCTCGCCGCCGGCTTTAAGTTCAAGAGTACGACGCCTGTGGTCGCGCATACGACCCAAGTGGGCGCAACGAGCGGACTTGTGAGCGGCGCGACGATCGACGCAGACGGTTCGACGCTCACGATTACGACCAACAGCGGCGCGCAAAAGGACGACGCGAGCACAATCACCGTGGAGGTCGAAAGCACGAACTATGCCTTTACGGAGATGGTGACGATCACCGTCACGGCGGTGGACATCACCTATGACTGGCCTGATACGCTCACGTCCTGGGTACAGACGGGCAAGACGTTCGGCGCGACGAACGCGGAGCTCATCACGATCCCCGTGGACTATCAGAGCGGACAGAGCAGCACCGACGGCAACGGCAGCACGCACACCGGTACGATCACGGTCAAGAGCGCAAGCGACGTGCAGACGGTCGGAAGCAACACTGTCACGCTGATTTACACCGTGACCGATGGCAGCGATTATAACGGCGTGACCGTTGAAAGCGCTCCCATCAGCGTTACTATCGCGCCGCGCCCCGTCTCGCTGACGTGGACGAAGGCTGCGTCTGACCAGAGCAGTTGGACGCTGGAAAATAACGACTATGACGGCAATGCGCATACCGTCACCGCTGCGGTAAGCAATGCTGTCGAAGGTCACCCGGTCACCGTTGCGACTTATACCGGCGCCACCAACATGGCGACCAACGCCGGCAGCTACACCGCGACGGCGGAGACGCTGAGCGACAGCACGAACTACACGCTGACCGGCGCGACCGGCAATGATTACGCCTGGTCGATCGCGAAGGTCACGCTGACGCTGTCCGCGACCGGCGAGGCGGGCAAGGTTACGGTCACCGGTATGGCTGGCAAGACCTACGATAAGACCACCGCCGTCACCGGCAGCACACCGTCGATCAAGATCGCGGGCATCGGTACAGACACCGCGCTGAATGCCACCGGTACGGTGCTGTGGTCGGCTGCCGCGGCAGGCACGAACACAGTCGATCTTACAAGCGTTGCGCTGAGCGACAACACGAACTATACGCTGGCGAATACCTCTGTGTCGGGCGTGAGTGCAATCAGCAGTGAACCGACCGTGGTCTCCATCACAAAGGCCTCGCGTGATCTGACCGCGACCTCCACATTGAACGTCTATCCCGGAATGACTTCCGACAACACGCTGACGGTCACCTATAAGGATCTCGACGGTAATGCGGTGCTGACGGCGACGCAGGAACCGCTCGGTACGATCAGGCTCTCCGGTGGAAAGACGAGCACGAACGGCACGGACCTACATCTATACGGTGACGCCGGTCACTGATGGCACCGTGACGTTGACGTTCAACATCACCGAAGCAGAAGGTTCGAACTATGAGCAGGCTTCTCCTGCGACTTCCACGGTCAACTCGACAGTTGAGTTGCTGACCAGCGTCACGGCCGAGGCGTATGAGAGCGACGGCACCACCCCTGATTCCGGCGCAAATGTCGCCGCAGTTGTAGACGGCACGACGATCCGGGCCTCCGGCCTCGTGACAAAAGCGGACGGCAAGCTTATCATTACGCCGACTGCCGCAAGTGACTTTAGTGTGTCGCCTGACAGCGTGACGGCTGATGTGGGTTCGACCGATGCGGTCCGCTTTACGGTGGAGAAGGATGGCGGCATGGTCGCGACCTATACGATTGATATATCGCGTGTCACGGCGCTGCCATCCGACCTGGAAAGCGGCGCGGAGCTCAAGTTGGAAAACGCGACAGTCACTGGTTCCGCGCATGCGACAGATAGCTTGAAGTCGGAGGTTGTTACGGTTGCAAATACAGTAGCGGGTACCACTGCGGTTTCCGGCCTGACCGCCGCCGCAGCCAGTTCTCTTATGAATGTGGCCAATGCGGCGGAATCCGCTTCGGCAATCAACAAACTGAGCGCGGCGGATAAGGAAAAATACAATGACATCAAGGCAGGCGAACATGGTTATTCTCTCGACGTGGCCGTCTCGGTCGCGGCAACGATTACCGGCGCGACTGGCTCCGACGGTAATGTTGTCTCCACTGCAAGCGGCGTTAAAGAGCTGACAATCGACATTGCGCCCACCTATACGATCACTGCGGTGAAAAATGATAGTCCTGGTCATCCGAGCACCAGTAACAATGATAAGGTTCAACTCGCCAGCGACACTCTGTCCGGACAGTTGGCCACCAAGGTCAAGGTTTCGATTGACATCTCTGGCTTCTCCGGCTTTGTTCCCAACGTCGCAAAGCACACGCATGGCACCGTAACCGAATGGTTACCGGTTACGGTCAACGGCAATATTGCATCGTGGTATCAGCAGTCCTTCTCGGCAGTTGCTCTAATCGAGGATACTCGCAGTGTAACGATTTACTTCACGGACGATGCCAACAATGTAACTTCGCAGACCTACACAGCGGTTGATATTGGCTCGGCGCTTCCTGCAATTCCTGCGGTATCCGGCTATACCAACAACGGCTGGACGGTGAACGGCATCACTGCCACTACACTGACGGGAGAAATCCTTAATTTAGTCGGCAGTCAGACAGCGGCGATCTCGCGGACGGCGAATCAGCAATACTACGGCGGCGGTGGCGGTGCAGCATCGACTGAGACTAAGACCGTGACCGCGACTGCGACCACCAACGGCAGCTACGAGTTGTCCAGCACTACCGCGACCTCCGGCACGATTACAATCACCCCGAAGCCAAGCACGGGTTACGAGGTGGATGCCGTAACCGTCAAGGATAAGAACGGAAACGCCCTTTCCGTAACGAAGAATGCGGATGGGACCTACAGCTTCAGTATGCCGGCCAGCAATCTCCGGCCCGTGAGCACCGCTGTGACGTTTAAGCCTATCGCGACACCCGTGAAACCCGAGGCTCCCAGATTTACCGATGTGCCTGCCGGCAGTTACTATGCCGACGCGGTTGCTTGGGCGGTTGCCAACGGGATCACGAATGGCAAGGACGCGGCCGACAAATTTAAGCCGAACGACATCTGCACACGCGCCGAGGCGGTCACCTTCCTGTACCGCGCGGCAGGTGCGCCTGGGGTCGCGCTGAGTGCGCGGTTTAAGGATGTTGCCTCCGGCAGCTATTATGAAAAAGCAGTTGCTTGGGCGGTTGCCAATGGGATCACGAACGGCAAGGACGCGGCCGACAAATTCAAACCGAACGATGTCTGCTCGCGTGCCGAGATTGTGACGTTCCTTGCACGCTTTGAGAAAGCTTCGAGTGAGATGAGCACCCAGTTTATCGACGTGCCCGATACGGCATACTACGCCGGCAACGTCGCCTGGGCTGCGAGCAACGGGATCACAAACGGCAAGGACGCGGCCAATACATTTAAGCCCGACGACACCTGTACTCGCGCCGAGATCGTGACCTTCCTGTATCGCGATTTCGTCAAATAAGAGTTTCCCCGCAGAAAGCGGCAGGTAAACAACAGAGCCGCGCTAATTATTAGCGCGGCTCTGTTGCCGAGATGATGAGAGATGCGAAAAAACACGGGGCAAATCGATTGTGCGTAGAGAGACGGTTGCCGTCCAGTGAGGCAGACCCTTGTGATTAAGATGTTGTGGACATAGGCGATGGTCGTTTATTGATACTCTTTAATGCAATTCTCGGCTTTTGCCATGGATGGAAACTAGCTGTTTTATTCGGCTTTTGCGTTTTATCCATGACTGTAGACTTTGTATTCGGGGAGGACTACCAGTGAAAGCGCAGCGGACAGCATTATTTTTGGCGTGTGTGTTGCTTTTCGGTATAGGCAATGCACAGGCCGCAAACTCAGCAACTGCCTGGGTATCCGACTCAAGCGTATCCCCGGAAGAAACGACGGAGCTGAGCATCCATCTGTCGGGAAACCCCGGCCTTGCTGCTTGGATGTTTGAACTCTCGTGGGACACGAATGCGTTTACACTTGATACTGGCAACGGTTTAGCGCAGGTCGGCGACGCTTTTTCCACAGGCACATTGCTTGCGCATCAGAAGGAGGATAGCAGCTTAACCGTTTCGTGGTATTCGGCACGCAATGTATCGGCGGATGGGGAGATATTTACCATCAAGCTCAAAGCAAACTCCAACGCTTCCGGCAGCTATCCTGTCAACATTACCTGTTCAGCTGAAAATACCATCAATGCGGCGGAGCAGTTGGTACCCGTTAGCTGCAATAACGGAAGTATTACTGTACTGGGCACGGCTCAACCTACTCCGATCACAACGCCTGCACAGGAAACCGGCGGCGGTTCCGATTCGCCGACCCCAAAACCATCGTCGCAGACGGAAAAGCCTTCCGGAACGACTCCGGCGCAGGTTGAAAACGCGCCGGAGTCTGCGGAAGAAGCGATGCTTAAAGTCGCCTTTTCGGACGTTCCGCAAAACGCCTATTACTACGATGCGGTGCAATGGGCGGTGAAGAACGGCGTCACCAACGGCACGGGGAACAATTCTTTCAGCCCGAACGCCACATGTACCCGCGCACAGACGGTGACGTTCCTCTGGCGTGCGGCGGGTTCGCCTGAGCCGACGGTGCAAAGCAATCCGTTTTCAGATGTGAAAGCGGACAGCTATTACTACAAGGCGGTTCTTTGGGCGGTCGCCGAGGGCGTGACCAACGGCACGGGAGCGGACACGTTCAGCCCGGACGCGACCGTCAGTCGAGCACAGACGGTAACGTTCCTCTGGCGGGCGAGCGGTTCGCAGAAAGCTGAGGGGACAAGCCCCTTCGACGATCTTGAAAAAGATGCGTACTACGCCGACGCGGTGCAGTGGGCGGTGGAGCATAAGGTCACCGGCGGCACCGGAGCAAATACCTTTAGCCCCAGCGATTCCTGCATTCGAGCGCAGATCGTAACGTTTTTATATAGAAATGCAGCAGGAGGGAAAAGCGAATGAAGCGAATTGGGAAGCGGGTTTTGTCTGTTCTGTTGGCGTTGTGCATGGTTTTAAGTTTGATTATACTGGTCCCTCTGTCAAGACCACAAGCGAAAAAATTATCGTGAACATTGGCGTGCTGAGTTAGAGCGACTACGCCCCTCACGCTGCGCCGTTCACCGAGAAGCAGGCCCTGTAGACCTCGTCCGGCGTGGCGTAGTCCAGCGCCTCATGCGGCCTGCGCGAGTTGTAGTCGTCAATGTAGCCGCGGATCGCCGTGCGCAGCTCCTTCGGGCTGTGGTACTCATTGATGTAGATCAGCTCCGTCTTGAGGCTGCGGAACCAGCGCTCGATCATGATGTTGTCTGCCCAGCGGGATTTGCCGTCCATGCTCTGGCGAATTCGCAAACCCTTGAGCAGCCGCTTGTATTCTTCACTGGTAAACTGGCTGCCCTGGTCCGAATTCAGGATGGCGGGCACGCCGCAATGCTCGACCGCGCTTTGGACAGCTTCCAGTACCGGCCGCGTATCCAGCGTGTCGGACAGCTTCCAGCCGACGATCTTGCGGCTGAACCAGTCGATGACGGCAGTCAGATACATATGGCCATGGTGCATTTTGATATAGGTGATGTCGATAGACCAGACCTGATTTGGGAAAGAAACCTCTTTGTTTCGCAGCAAATACGGGACAATCGCCTCTTTGAAATTGCGTTTGGAGAGATTCGGCTTGGGATAAACCGCGTGGATGCCCATTTCCAACATATAGGAGCGAACCATCTTCCGCCCGACGGCGCAGCCCTCTCCACGCAGCTGCGCGGCAAATCTATTACAATGCGCTTTATGACGCGCCGGAGGCCACGTTTTTTGCAAAGACGGGCGGGGTGTTAGAGTGGTCGAACAATGATGTTTATAGTTCGCATTCAGCGGATGGCAATCAGTATCCTACCTATAGGAAAGACGCAGTGCTGGTGCTCACACCGGAGTATGCCTGTCAGCCCGATGCCGCAACGGAGGCCGAAGCAGCATTTCAGAAGGCGCTGGATGACGCCTGTATCGACTGCTTCGGAGCGCCTGCGGAGGAAGGCGGAAAGACCGTGTGGGGGAACGGGATGAGCGATTTGGAAAAAATCGTAGCCGCCCACGATTGGATTGCGGGCAACTGCACATATGATCCCTACGTCAGAAATGGCGGAACCAGCTTGAATGGTAAGACCTACAAGGCGTTTGCATATGACCCGGCCGTGTACACTGCCTATGGCGTCTTTGCCAATAGAAAGGCGGTCTGCCAAGGATATGCGCTGGCGCTCAGCGCTCTGCTGGACCGCGCGTGGGTTGACAGCCGCTTCGTGAGCAGTGATCCGCTTGACCACGCATGGAATCTGGTTCAGCTTAACGGGGTATGGTATCACGTAGACGTTACGTGGGACGACCCCGGCGAAAACTTCAGCACCTGCAGCGGCAGTGTTATGAGATATAATCTCTTACTCAGCGATGCGGATATCAAGGAAACAGGGCACATTCCTAATGGATGGAATTCCGACGAAAGCCCGTGGTCAGTGGAACATGATTTGCAGGCCGAAGATACTTCCGTGGAACTGCCGCCTGTTCTCGTGAACGGCAGAATGCCGGTATTCCGCTATGATGGAAAAATATATCTGCCCAGCGGTAAAACGCTTTACAGCTTTGTCCCGGGCAGCAGCTTTGACATAGATGCACAGAGCGCAGAAGCATCCGCGCTGAATATCGCAAACGGCGGCGCCGCGATCACGCTCGACGGCGATACGCTCTATATGATAACGGGGCCGGTAAACGTTTTTTTTGAAAAAGACGCTGAGGCGGGGGCGCCGGGCGTCGGAACGCAGTTTGTATACCGCATTTCGCTCAAGGAAGACGAGCCGAGCGCGGAGCGCGTTGCCGCGGTGGACAACGATTCGTTGTCTCTGACCGAATGGGTAAGTGACAAAGAAGGCAATATCCGGTCGTCCTTTCGGTGCGGTCTCTATGGCATTGCGTGCCGAAGCGGCGAGTTGTATACCGACTCTGACTACGAGCTCGTCAAGCTGCGAAAAGAGGCGCATCAAGACGGGGACAAGGGCTTCCGACTTTACTATCCCGAGGATTTGACGCCGGATGCGATAGCGGACGGCCGTTTTGATCTTTATATCGGTGAGGGCGTATCAGTTTGGGTTTATATGGCCTTCTATAACGCGAACGGACAAATGCTTCGTCTTGAGGCGCTTGATATGGGAGAGCGCGGCATTTGCTGCTTTGGCAGCGGCTATGAGCCGCCGAGCGGGACGGCAAGCGTTAAGCTGTTCGCCGTTGAGGCGGACGAAGGCTTTGAGGGCGTTCCGCTGGCGGAGACGATACAGAGGTAAAAGACGGACGATTGTGTGATCCTCCGTGCTTATTATTAGCGTGGGTGAGAAATATCCTGAGAAAAATGATGCGAAAAAACATTTTAAGGAGCTGCAATATGAAGACGACATGGAATCGGCGCTTTTATGCCTCGCGCTGAGCCTCGGGCCGATGATCAGCTATGCGCAGGCGGAGGAAGCGCCGCTGACGCGGGCAACGATGGCGCAGTGGCTGGTCGATACCTTTTCCCTAAGTTACGATGCAGACATGGCGCAATCCTTTTCGGATGTACCCGACATGTCGCCGTATTATGAGGCGATTTGCGTTTGCGTGGCCGGCGGTATCATTCGGCTGACAGGGAACACAGGAAGCTATGATCCGAATGGGCTGGTAAGCCGCGAGCAGGCAGCGGTGATGCTCTGGCGAAGCGGACTTCCTGAAGGCATCCCGGAGGCGTTGCCCGCCGGATGTTGCTCCGGAAAGATGGAGCTATAACGCGGTTTGTGACGTGCTTGCGGTTGGCGCGATGTCCGTGAGAGAGGACGGGAACTTTGACCCAACCGCTCTGGTTTATGCCTCGGAATTGGATGGCGCGCCTGTTCTTGATTACCTCGGTCCCAACACGAGAGAAATGCTGCAGCTTGATCTCGTTGCCGGCTCGATAATCGCTTTGCGCAATGCCAGGGATGTGATGGTATTCAAGCAGGGCGAGACTGTCCTGCGGACGACGCGCAGCGACGCGATGATTCGCCAGATCTAATGGGGAGCAACACGCTGCAATGTGCAGACGGCGCCGGTATTCGGGTGCCGAAAAACGCGGAACTGATCGTACAAGGCAGCAGCTCATTGACGGCGACCGGTGGACAGGGCGCAGGCATTGGCGGGGGTCACAACGACGCCGGCTCCCGGTTACAAGCTGGACTGCATCAAGGTCAACGGGACGGCGATCGAGGGCAACAGCTTCATCGCCGAGGCGGACGCCGACTATGTCGTGACGGCGGAGTTTGCGTTCTATCGGAACGTGACCGACCACGGAACCTGCGGCTCCAATCTGGTCTGGACGCTGTATGAGAACAACGAACTCGCCATCAGCGGCACGGGGACAATGGATAACTATAATACATATAGGACTTATGCCCCTTGGTACAACTACCGCAGTATTATTGAGACCGTAGTTATTGACGAAGGGTTAACTACAATCGGAGACTACGCCTTCTCTGAATGCTGCCTTGTAGAATCGATTGTGTTTCCTAGCAGCATCAACCGAATCGGCACTTGTGCATTTCGAAACTGCTCTTCTCTGTCGGGTATCACCCTGCCTGCGTCGTTAAGTTATGTTGGCTACGACGCTTTTTCCGGTTGCAATCTTCAATCTGTGCACTTCGCGGGCACTGTCTCCGACTGGCTGAGGATCGAGTTTGACGGGTATACATGCGTAACGCAGACTAACAAGCTCTACTTTGACGGGGAACTGATCGAGGAACTCGTTATCCCGGATGGCACAACCAGAATTCCAGACTATGCTTTTCGGTATTACAGGGGGCTGCGCAGCGTTTCGTTCCCGGATACTCTGCAAGCTATCGGTTTGAATGCTTTCCGCGAATGTAGCAGCCTTGACCACATTGAGTTTCCGGATGGCTTGGAATCGATTGAAACTCTGACATTAAATACCATTCCGTCCTCTATTCCGCCTAGATGTTTCTCCGGCTGCGCTTCGCTGCAAAAAATCATCTTTGCGAACCATATCTTCGAGATTGGCGAATTGGTATTGCCCGAGGGAATTGAATCTGTAGAGGACAGAGCCTTTTCCGGCTGCACCGCCATCACTTCGGTAACGCTGCCCGCAAGCCTGACCTATATCGACTCCGGTGCGTTCAGCGGGTCGGGATTGGAGCGGTTTGCGGTGGCGTCCGGTAACCTGCGCTACAGCACCGATAACTGGGGCGTCCTGTACAACCTTGATAAGACTGCTCTTGTGCAGTACCCGCCGTGCCGCAAATGGCCGTATTACAATGTGGCGGCCAGCGCATCGAGCATCGGCTATCAGGCGTTCTCCGGCTGTGAGAACCTTGTGAATCTCTATGTGCCGAATACGGTAACGAGCATAAGCGGCAGCGCCATCCAGAACTGCCCCAACCTCACGCTGTGCTGCTATATCGGGTCGGCGGCATATCGCTACGCCTTGGACAATAGTCTCACCGCGTGGTACATGGACAACAAGACCTTACAGGGCATCCGCGTTTACAGCCTGCCGGAGCAGACCGTTCAGGTGCTCGGACGGGTCAATATGCAGGGCCTCTATGTGGTCGGCAATTATCAGGGCAAGGAGCTGCAAATCGACGATTATACTGTGAACTATGATAAGTCCTCCTCCGGCGTAAAGACCGTTACCGTGGAGTATCAGGGCAAAACCGTTACCTTCGGATATGGTGCTGTACGCCTCCAACGAGGGCAACGTCATCAGCTTCCGCTGTGAGGACGATCTCGATGGCAGAACTGTGATGATTGCCGTCTATGATGGCAGCGGAAAGATGCTCAACACCGGTACGGCGACCATCTCCGGCGGCGAGGCGCACATCGGCGTCAGCGATAACGTTTATCGAAATGCTGATAACGCGAAGCTGTTTATCGTGGACGATGATAGCTTTGCGCCGACTGCGAATGTGCAGGAGCAGGAAATCAGCAAGGAATAAAAGCTTGAGCGCACGCCGGAGAAGCGCGCGCAATGTAATCGAACCCTAAACGGTGCGCCGTATTTCTGATAGACTGCGCAGCGGCTGCCGCAATCGCGTATATAGCCGGCAATTTAGCGCACGTTTGGTGCACGTCGATACAAAACACTATTTTGCGCTGTGCAAAAAAATTGCAAAAACAGAAAAAAATCGAATAAAGTCATGGTTAATCAGCGGATATTGTACATCGCATAATACATGGTCCACAGCTACGGACCAGAAGGCCGGGGGTTCGAATCCCTCACGGCGTACCAAAAACCCTTGATTTCCGAATGGAGATCAAGGGTTTTTTGTGTGATTCCTGCGTCTGTGCCGCGGCCTTCTTCTGCGGGAAGCGGCGGACGGCGGGTTCGGGACGCCGGCTGCCGGCGACTTCGCAGCCGTTTGCGCCGCCGGCCTGGCCGCCGCGGCCGCCTTCGCCGCAGCCTTGGCCGCGGCGGCTCTGCGCTGCGCCTGATAGGTCTTGACGTCGCCCGACTTCACCCGGCGGGCGTTGCAGCGGTGGCAGATCAGGCAGGCGTTGTCCCAGGTCCGATCCAGCTGATCGTCGATGCGCCGCAGAACGCCGCCGTCGCGAAGCTCGGCGCGGCAGAGGAAGCAGCGGCTCTGCTGCTGCGCGGCAAGCTGCTCCTTTTTCTCCAGAAACGCCTGAACATACGGCTCGACGGCGCGGTAGGTCTCGCGCAGCTTCGCGCGCTTGCGGCGGCTGACGTGGAGGCCGTCGATGCCGACGATGGACTCCTCCTTGCGCTCATTGCAGCGCCGGTGCGTCCGCACAGTGTTCCGCGCGCTGGTGAGCCGGCGGCGCAGCGCGGAGAACTCCGCCTTGTCCAGATAGCTCTCGTGCCACTTATAGATCGCCTGCGGGATGACGTGGTCGACGGTGCAGTTGGCGGTGATGGGCTTCCCGCAGATCGCGCAGATCGGGGCCGCCGGCTGTTCGGTTTTCGGGTGGATGACTGCTCCCATTTTTTTCTTCCTGTCCATGCTTTTTCGCTGCTTTTGAGCAAATGATACTATATTTCGACCGGATATGCAAGAGAGCGGACGCCGGAAGGAATTCATGCTTAATATTAACAGATTCATATGATAAAGTGATAAAACAAAAAAATCGGATACTCTGCAAAATTGCGATTGACCCGATTAAAACCAATCTTTTGACCGGAAGGGAGCGATCCCCATGCAGGACTGGAAGGGCGTGCACGACAGCACGGATCCGCAGGAGGCGTATTACGTCGGCCTGATGAACGCCTGCGGCTATCGCAGCGGGGATCTCTCCAAGCCGGTGATCGGCATCGTGAACTCCTACACCGACGTCAACCCCGGCCATCGCGCGTTCAGGGAGCTGGTGGGCTACGTCAAGGAGGGCGTCTGGGCCGCGGGCGGCGTTCCCGCGGAATTCGGCGTTCCCGCGCCCTGCGACGGCATGGCGCAGGGCCGCGGCATGCACTATGTCCTGCCGGAGCGCGACCTCATCGCCGGCAGCGTCGAGGCGATGGCGGAGGCGCACGGCTTCGACGGCATGGTGTACCTCTGCTCCTGCGACAAGATCGTGCCCGGCATGCTCATGGCGTCGGCCGCGCTGAACAAGCCCTCGCTGTTCCTCACGGCGGGGAGCATGCTGCCCTACGAGGCGGAGGAGGGCGTCTACGTCACGCCGGACCTCAAGGAGTCCATCGGGCAGCGGAACGTGAACGCCATCGACGAGGAGACCTTCACCCGCTATCGGGAGAACATCTGCCACTCCTGCGGCACGTGCAGCATGTACGGCACGGCGAACACCATGGGCGTCTTTGCCGAGGCCATCGGCGTCTGCCCGATCGACAGCACGACGATGCTGTACTGCTCCGCCGCCAAGTACAAGATGGCGCGGGACGTGGGCGAGCGCATCGTGCAGCTCACGCGCGAGGGCGTGCGCTTCCGCGATATTGTGACGGAGGCGAGCGTCAGAAACGGCCTGCGCCATGTGGCGGCGACGGGCGGCTCGACGAACGCGCAGCTGCACATCTGCGCGCTTGCGCGGGTCATGGGGCTGGCGCTCGATATCGAGGCGTTTGACGAGATCCAGCGGAACGTCCCGTGCATCGCGAAGTTCAAGCCCTCCTCGCAGTACAATATCTACGACTATTACAAGGCCGGCGGCGTCGGCGCGACGCTCAAGGCCATCGAGCGGTATCTGGAGCCGTCGGCAAGGCTCGCTATGGGCGGCACGCTGGGCGAATTCCTCGCCGCGTTCCGCCGCAGGGTCGACCCCGCGGTCATCCGCTGTATCCGGACGGCTGCTTCGCCGTGCTGCACGGCAATCTCGCCCCCGGCGGCTGCATCGTGAAAAAGAGCGGCGTGGTGCCGGAGATGTTTCACCACCGCGGTCCGGCGGTCTGCTTCGACTCCGAGGACGAGCTGCGGCGGCTGATGGCGGCGAACGGCGTCAAGCCCGGCAGCGTGCTCGTCATCCGCTATGAGGGCCCGAAGGGCGGCCCGGGCATGCGGGAGATGTCCATTCCCGCGGCGATGCTCGTGGGCATGGGGCTGCACACCAGCTGCGCCATGGTCACGGACGGGCGCTATTCCGGCGCGACGCGCGGGCCCTGCATCGGCCACGTCTCGCCGGAGGCGTGGGACGGCGGCCCCATCGCGGCGGTGCGCGACGGCGACATGATCGAGATCGACATCGACAGGCGCACCATCCATCTGGAGGTCGACGACGCGGAGATCGCGCGCCGGCCGCGGGAGGTCAGGCGTCCGGATCACCCGGCGAAGGGCGTGCTGGGCGCGTACCGCGCCATGGTCGAGGGCGTGGACCGGGGCTGCACCTGGATGTATCACTTTGACGACTGAGCGACGCATCGTGCCTTTCCGGCGCAGCCGGTTGGTATATTTTCCGCGAAGCGGAAGAGAAAAGGGAAGGAGAGATGATTGAATGAGCAATGAAAAGCCCGCCAAAGAGATCGACGTTGAATCTCTGGACGCAGAACTCGCGGCGGCGCGGAAAATGGAGGAGAACAAGAATACGCTGTTCGGCAAAACCGCCGCCGTATTCGCGTTCTGCATGTGCGTTTTCCAGGTCGCAACGGTATTCCGCCAGCTGGACGTCATCCCGCAGCGCGGCGTTCACGTTGCCTTCGCATTCACGATCCTGTTTTTGAGCATGCCGCTCTATGAGCATGTGTTCAAAGACCGTTTTGCGGGGAACCGGACCTTCCGCGTCATCTGCCGCGCGATCGACATCCTCTGCATCATCGCGCTTTGGGCGTCGATTCTCATGTGCAACTACGAGTACAGCCACCTGTCCGACAACTTCGGCCGCGCGGGCAAGTGGGCTGCCGTCGCAGGCTGCATCCTGCTGATCCTCGTGCTGGAGGGCACGCGCCGCTGCCTCGGCTACATCATGCCGATCCTGGCGATCCTGTTCGTCCTCTACGCGCGGCTCGGCGCTTACATCCCCGGACGCCTCGGCCACAGAGGCTACACCTTTGAGGCCATCTTCAAGTACCTCGCCATCGATCTGGACGGCATCTTCGGCACGACCATCTCGGTCTCGGCGGGCGTCATCTTCATGTTCGTCATGTTCGGCGCGTTTCTCGAGGCGTCGGGCTGCTCGAGCTTCATCAACAACCTGGCGATCTCCGTCACCGGCAAGCTGCGCTGCGGCCCGGCGCTCTCGGCGGTCGTCGCTTCGGCGCTGATGGGCTGCATCAACGGCTCCGCCGTCGCCAACGTCGTCGGCACGGGCACGTTCACTATCCCGCTGATGAAGTCCCGCGGCTACAAGTCCGACTTCGCCGCGGGCGTTGAGTCGGCGGCCTCCACGGGCGGCCAGATCCTGCCGCCGGTCATGGGCTCCGGCGCGTTCCTGATGGTGGTGTTCACCATGGAACCCTACACGGCCATCGTCAAGGCGGCCGTCATTCCCGCCGTCCTCTACTTCCTCGGCGCGGGCATCGCGGTGTTCGCGCAGGGCGAGGTCGGCGAAGTCGAGCTGCTGCCCGAGGACCGGATCCCCAAGACCAAGGCCGTCATGAAGGACGGCTGGCTGTATCTGGTCATCATCGGCGTGCTCGTGTGGGCGCTGCTGATCGCGCAGTACTCTCCGGCGCTCTCCGGCTTGATCGGCTGCATCTCGGTGCCTGTCGTCATGCTGCTTGACAAGAAAAAGCGCTTTACGGTGAAGCAGATCCCCAAGACCTTCGTCAAGACCGGCTACAGCGCGCTTTCCATCGTCTCCGGCTGCGCCTGCGCGGGCATCGTGGTCGCGATGGTCTCCCGCACGGGTCTCGGCGTCGTGTTCGGCGACGCGATGATCAACGCCGCCGGCGGCAACCTGTTCCTGTCGCTGCTGTTCACGGCGGTGGCCTGCATCATCCTCGGCATGGGCCTGCCCACCACCTCCGCGTACGTCATCGGCGCGTCCATCCTCGCGCCGGCGCTGGCGAAGCTGGGCCTCAGCGCGCTGACCGCGCACCTGTTCGTGTTCTACTTCGCCTGCCTCTCCGCCATCACGCCGCCTGTGGCGCTGGCTGCCTACGCGGGCGCCGGCATCGCCAAGTGCGACCCGATGACCACGGCCATTCAGGCCTGCAAGATCGGTTTCGCGGGCTTCATCGTCCCGTTTGTGTTCTGCTATAACGGCGCGATGATGCTCAACGGCACGCTGACTGCGATCCTCATGGTCTGCGGCACGGCGCTCGTCGGCTGCATCGGCATGTCCTGCGGCATGCAGGGCTGGTACTTCAGCGGACAGCGCAAGATCTCCATGGTCATGCGCGTCATCGTCATCGGCGCGGGACTGTGCATGATGATCCCCAGCAACCTGCTGAGCGTCGTGGGTCTCGCGATCCTGGTCGCCCTCGCGGTCATCGAGCGCGGCAAGACCGCCAAGCTCAAGGCCGCCTGACCGGCGCGCAATTCCCCCGGTAGTTCGAAAGTGGTTCTTTCGTCCTATATATTTTTTAAGAAGGAGATGCACCCAATGAAAAGAATCGTAACCGTATTCCTGGCTCTTGCAATGGTCTTTGCTCTGGTGGCGTGCGGCGGCAGTTCCGCTTCCTCGACGCAGAGCAGCACCTCCGCCCCCCGCTGCGGAGGCCACCCCGGCGGCTCCCGCTGCGGAGGCCACCCCGGCGGCTCCCGCTGAGGACTATGTCTACAGCGGCCCGCGCATGACCATCGGCGGCGCGGACTCCACCGGCACCATGTACGCTGCCGCGGCGGCTGTCGCCACCACGTTCAGCAACAGCGTCAACGGCCTGTCCGTCGACGCGACGACCTCCTCCGGCTCCAACGAGAACGCGCTCAACGTCCATGAGGGCGAGATCGAGCTCGGCATGTGCTCCGGCGACGCCGCGCTCGACGCGTGGAACGGCACCGGCAAGTTCGAGGGCCAGGGCGGCTTCACCAACCTCCGTGCCATCGGCGCCGTGTATCCGTCCCTCTCCAACTGGGTCGCGCTGAAGTCCAGCGGCTACACCTATCTGCATGACGCCAAGGACGCCAACGGCGTGTTCGGCATTGGCCCGGCGGCTTCCACCTCCGAGAGCTCCGCGCTCCTCGGCCTGCGCGTTGCCGGCATCACCAAGGACAACGCCACGCTGCAGAACGTCACCCTCGGCGACGGCGCCGACAACGTTGCCAACGGCGTTATGACCGCCTCCACCGCGTTCGCGGGCGTGCCCGTCGGCGTGCACCTGAACGCCTCCGTCACGAAGGACTGCGTGTGGCTCGGCTTCTCCGATGAGGAGCTCGACCAGATCTGCGCCGAGAACCCGGCTTACTACAAGGCCGTCATCCCCGCCGGCACCTACAACGGCCAGAACGAGGACGTCCCGACCTTCGGCGTGAAGTGCATGGTCATCGCCAACGAGGATCTGGACTTTGACGTCGCCTATCAGATGGCGAAGGCCTTCAACGAGCAGGCCGACGAGATGATCAAGGGCAACGCCTTCTTCTATGAGATGGCGAACCGCGAGTTCATCTGCAACGATCTGCCCATTCCTCTGCATCCCGGCGCTGAGGCGTACTACAAGGACGCCGGCCTGATCAAGTAAGATCGGCCTGTCGGAAGCAAAACAAAACCCGCCGCGAGGCTTTCCTCACGGCGGGTTTTCTCTTTGCAACGGGTTTGCTTTCTGCTCGCGCGCTCAGAGATACAGCTCGGAAGCCGCGTACAGCGCCGCGCGCCCCGCCAGCAGGACGTGCTCGCCCTCCATGCGGCAGTAGAGCGTGCCGCCCCGCGGCGACGCCTGCCGCGCGACCAGCTCGCTTTTGCCGAGCCTTTGCGCCCAGTAGGGGACGATGTGGCAGTGTCCGGAGCCGCAGACGGGGTCCTCCGGCAGATCCATCTTCGGGCCGAAGGTGCGGGAGACGCAGTCGAAGGGCGCGCCGTCGCCGGGGGCCGTGACCTGCATCAGCGCGCCCTTGAGCCGCCCGACCTTTTGAAGATCCGGCTGCATATCGAGGATCGTCTGCGCGTCGTCGAAAACGCACAGCAGGTCCCGCGCGCGCCAGACCTCGCGCGGCCGCGCGCCCAGCGCGTCGGCGATCTCGTCCGTGACCTCCAGGGGCTTGAGCGTGTAGGCGGGGAAGGACATCTCGAACAGATCGTCCTGCCTGCGCACCGTCAGCTCGCCGCTGAGCGTCCCGAAGCGCAGCGTGTCTGCCTGCGGGTCGATGAACTGCGTGATGGCAAACGCGGCGACGATATATTGCTTCATGGCCTTTCCTCCTCGTGAGCGCCGCGCCGCGCTATTCCGCCGCATCGGGCGGCGCTTCCCCGGAAAACAGCCCGCCGCCGTCCCGATAGAACTCGCTCATCACGTCGATGAAGCCGCGGGCGGCGGGGCGCAGGTAGCTGCTCTTGCGGTAGATGACGCACAGCGGATGCACCATGTCCGCCGCGTTCAGGTCGAAAAACGCCAGCGCGTCCCGCTCCGGCGCGGAGCGGACGCCCGTCTCGTTGATGAAGCAGAAGCCGTAGTTCTTCGCCGCGAGCCGCAGCGCCGTGGTGGCGTTGGTACAGTAGGTGACGTTGCGCAGCGCGATCTGCCGCTGGTCGAGGAAGTTCCGCACGCGCTCGGCGATGACGATCTTCGGCTGGAGCAGGATCACGCGCTCGTCCTCCAGCAGGTGCAGGTCGAGGGGCTCGCCGGCGCTTTGGCGGCGCACCAGCTCCGCCGTGACGGGATTGTCCCGATGCCCCACCAGCAGGATGCGCTCGTAGAGGATCGTCTCGGTGGTGACGGCGTCCGGCGCGTCCGCCGCGGCGTTCGTCACGGCGAAGTCCACGTCGCCGCGCTCGGCATAGCGGTAGAGCTCGTTGGTGGGCAGCTCGAAGAGGTCGATACGCACCTGCGGCCAGCGCCGGGAGTAGAGGGGCAGCACGTCGGGCAGCAGCGTGCTGGCGCGCCAGTTGCTGAAGCCGAGGCGCAGCGTCTGCTCCCGGTCGGCGCCGAGGGAGGCGAAATCGTCCAGCAGCTTCTGGTGCAGCTGCCGGCTGCTCTCGAGGTACTTGACGTAGATCTCGCCCGCCGCCGTCACCGTGAGGGGGACGGTGCTGCGATCGAGCAGCTGCACGCCGAATTCCTGCTCCAGACGCGTCACATGCTGGCTCAAATAGGGCTGCGAGACGTATAACTTTTTTGCCGCGCGGGAGATGCTCCCCTCGGCGGCGATGGCGAGAAAGTATTCGGGGTTTTTATTGACCTGCACAGGCGATTCCTCCGAAGTGATCCGTTTGCCCCATTATATCCGGACGCCGGCAAGCCTGTCAAGCAATGATAAGTATTTACTTATACTATCAAAACCGTTTTGGTCGTTGACAAGCGGGGGAAGCGTCCTTTATTATTGAGGAAAAGAGAAACGCCGCGCGGCAGCGAACAGGCCGCCGGAATCAATAGGAAAGGGGAACTACTATGGCAAAGGTCGTCATTGCGGAGCAGATCGACCCGGTGGGCGTCGAACTGCTCAAGGCCGCGGGCTGTACGCTGGTGGAGCTGGGTCTCGGCGGCGGCGTCGAGATCACGCCGGAGCAGGTCGGGGACGCCGAGGTGCTGCTGGTGCGCATCACGGAGGTGACGCGGCGGCTCATCGAAAACTGCCCGAACCTCAGGCTCATCTCCAAGCACGGCGTCGGCGTGGACAACATCGACATGGAGGCCGCGAAGGAGCGCGGCGTCGCCGTGACGATCACGCCGGGCGCGAACAGCACCTCCGTCGCGGAGCACTCGTTCGCGCTGCTGATGGCGCTGGCGAAGAACCTGCCGGAGGTCTGCGGCAAGTACCGCGAGATCGGCTTCGGCGCGAAGAACTGCGCCCCCGGCATCGAGCTGACGGGCAAGACCCTCGGCGTCATCGGCTGCGGCCGCATCGGCAGCCGCATCTCGCAGATGGCCCACGGCGGCTTCGGCATGCGTGTGCTGGCCTACGACCCCTACATCACCGAGGCGCCGGACGGCGTGGAGCTTGTGAGCGACCGCGACCGCGTGTTCCGCGAGTCCGACTTCGTGACGCTGCACCCCGTGCTGAACAAGGAGACCGAGGGCAGCGTCGGCGCGCGGGAGTTCGCGCTGATGAAGCGCGGCGCGATCTTCATCAACTGCGGCCGCGGCCCGCTGGTCGACGAGCAGGCGCTCATCGACGCGCTGCAAAGCGGACACCTCGGCGGCGCGGGCCTCGACGTGACGGCGCAGGAGCCCTGTCCGCCGGAGAACCCGCTGTTCCACATGTCCAACGTGCTGCTCACGCCGCACTACGCGCCCACCACCACGGAGGCGGCGGCGGCCGTGTCCCGCATGGCGGCGCAGAACACCATCGATTTTCTGGAGAACAAGCCCGTGGAAGGGCGTTTGGTCTGAATCAAACTACAGGGAGGAAACAGCCATGAGACTTGCAACCATTCACCTGGACCGTGCCGAGATCGCCGGCGTCGTCACATCAAAGGGCGTCCTGCCCGTCAAGGCGATCAACGCCATGAAGGGCACCGCGTGGGCGGAGACCATGCTCCCCCTCATCCAAACCGGCCAGATCAAGGGCCTCACCAACTGGTACAATGCCGGCGGCTGGGTGGAGGCCGAGGCCATCCCCGGCGTCGTGCCCTTTGACAAGGTCGTCTACGCGCCGCTGTACCGCAACCCGAAGCGCATCTTCGGCATCGGGCTCAACTACGTCGACCACGCGGGCGACATCGGCGACGCCGCGCCCCAGGGCTTCCCGGGCAGCTTCTTCAAGATGGCGGACACGCTGATCGGCCCGAACGACGAGATCCACATGCCCGCGCTTAAGGAGGCCGTCAAGACCACCGCCGAGGCGGAGCTGGGCGTCATCCTCGGCAAGGACTGCCGCGACGTGAGCGAGGAGAACTGGCTCGACGTGGTCGCGGGCTACACCACGATCCTCGACATGACGGAGGAGTCCATCCTCAAGGGCAACGACTTCCTCAAGGGCAACCCCCGCTATCTCACCATCGTCAAGAACTTCCCGACGTTCTTCTCCTTCGGCCCGCAGCTCGTCACCCCCGACGAGGTGCCGGACGTGCTGAAGCTGGAGGTGCAGAGCGTCCACAACGGCGAGGTCTACGCCAAGAACGTCGTCTCCAACATGACGCACCGCCCCGCGCGGCTGGTGTCGCTGCACTCGTCCATCCAGGGCTGGTACGCCGGCGACGTGCTCTCCACGGGCACGCCCCGCGCCTTCGGCCTCGCCGACGGCGACGTGGCCGAGTGCCGCATCTTCGGGCCGGACGGCTTCTCCATGGAGCCGCTCAAGAACCCGGTCGTCGATCTCAAGAAGCACCCCGAAAAAGCCTGAAAAATCATTTAAAATAGGAGGATATCAAATGGATCTCGGTTTGAAGGATAAGGTCGTCGTCTGCCTTTCCAGTGCGTCCGGCTTTGCCAAGGGCATCGCCACGGAGTTTGCCCGCGAGGGCGCGAAGGTCGTCGTTTCCACCAGCGAGGCGTTCCGCAAGGAGCTCGATCAGGCGGTCGCCGACATTGAGAAGGAAACCGGAAACAAGCCCTATGCCTACACCTACGACGTGCTCGACAACGAGAGCATCACCGTCATGATCGAGAAGATCGGCAAGGACTTAGGCGGCATCTACGGCCTCGTCAATCACTGCCCCGGCCCCAAGGCGGGCGCCTTTGAGGCGCTGACCGAGGAGGACTGGGCGGACGGCTACCAGAAGTGCCTGCACAGCTACACCTACGCCATCCGCGCGGCGCTGCCGTTCATGAAGGAAGGCGGCGGCGGGCGCATCGTCAACAGCACGTCGTCCTCGATTAAGCAGGCGCTGGACAATCTGATCCTCTCCAACACGTTCCGCATGGGCGTCGTCGGTATGAGCAAGACCATGGCGCGCGAGTTCGGCCAGTACAACATTCTGGTCAACGCCATGGGCCCCGGACGCATCTACACCGACCGCATCAAGTATCTCAACTCGATCCGCGCCGAGAAGGCCGGCATGACGCTGGAGGAGTACAACGAAAAGGACGCCGCCAGCTTCCCGCAGAAGCGCTATCAGAGCGTCGAGGAGTATGCCCGCGCGGTCGTGTTCATGGGCTCGCCCGCGAACGGCGCCATCTCCGGTCAGGTCATCTGCGTCGACGGCGCCATGACCACCGCGTATTGATCCGCCTGCCAAAACAGCAAAAAGCGCCCCGATTTCCCAGGAAATCGGGGCGCTTTCCATCGAAAGTCAGCGATGCTTTCTGCGGCGGCGGTACACCGCCGTCAGCCGGCCCAGCGCCAGATCGTAGACGAGGAACGTGACAAGGCCCAGAGCGACCGTCGCGAGCAGCAGCGCGGGGGCGGTATCCGCCAGCTCGCGCGTCAGCGCCTCCAGCCGGAGGAGGAAAATGAGCAGCGCGTACATCGCGCCGACGGCGACGGCGCAGAGCGCGAGCTTTGCCGCCGCGCGCAGCGCCGCGGGGCGCAGGGCGTCCAGCCGGGGCTTGAGCAGCGGATAATAGCCGAGGAAGGCAAACAGCGCCGCGGCCTCCTTGTCCGGCGAGAGCAGCAGCGCGATCGCGGCCGTCACAGCGTAGCAGCCGAAGCCGTACTTCCCGCCGCATTCCTCCCGAGCGGCCGCCACCGCCAGCGAGGCGAGGACGGGGCAGGCGTAGGTGGACAGCGGCAGGATCCCCCCGAGGCACAGCAGCACCGCGCCCAGCGCGCTCAGCATGGCGGCGAGCGCCAGCCGATGGGTGTCCCGTTTCATGCCGCGGCCCTCCCTTCGACGCTTCGGTGTTGAAAATACACCGGCTGCATGATATTATATAACATTGTTCGGAAGAAACAAGCCCAAAAGAGAGGAGGCGTCCGCCGTGTTCATCGGCTTTTTCTATCTCCTGCGCGCTCACGGCTTCGGCGTCTCCGTGAACGAGTGGATAACGCTGATCGAGGCGCTGACGCTGGATCTGCACCACACGAGCCTCACGGGTTTCTATCAGCTCTGCCGCGCGGTGCTTGTCCACAGCGAGGCGGACTACGACAAGTTTGACAAGGTTTTCCTCGAATACTTCGACGGCGTGCCCTTTGAGGACGAGCTGCCGGACGAGCTGCTGCAATGGCTCGACAAGCCCGAGCAGGTCCTGGCGGACTTCCGCGCGTTCCTGCGCACGCAGGGCTATGCGGAGAAGGCGATCGACGAGATCCTGAAGATGTTCGAGGAGCGCCTCCGCGAGCAGACCGAGGAGCACAACGGCGGCTCGTACTGGATCGGCACGGGCGGGTACTCCAACTTCGGCCACAGCGGCCACGCGCCGCAGGGCATCCGCGTCGGCGGCGTCAGCCGCCACCGCCGCGCGTTTCAGGTGGCGGGGGAGCGCCGGTTCCGCGACTTCCGTAAAGATAATATCCTTGACATCCGGCAGTTTCAAATGGCTTTTCGCCTGCTGCGTCAGTACTCCGACCAGAGCCTCGGCGACAAGACCGAGTTCGACGTGGACGGCACGATCCGCGAGACCTGCGACAACGCGGGCACGCTCAAGATCCAATACAAGCGCCCGCGGCGCAACACCGTCAAGGTGCTGATGCTGATGGACTCCGGCGGCTCGATGGAGTACTGGTCGCGGCTTTGCTCGATGCTCTTTCAGGCGGCGGAGCGGGCGAACCAGTTCAAGGAGCTGCACGTCTATTACTTCCACAACTGCATCTACTCCTCGGTCTACACCGACCCGCGCATGTACCGCAGTCAGGCGGTGCCGACGGAGTGGCTGCTCAAAAACTTCGGCGGCGACTACAAGGTCATCCTCGTGGGCGACGCGCTGATGGACATGTACGAGCTGACGGGGAAGCGCTGGTACTACGGCGCGACGCAGGAGGAGGCGCTCTCGGGCCTCGACTGGCTCAGGCGCTTCAAGACGCAGTACGATCATCTCGTCTGGCTCAACCCCGAGGGCGAGCCGTCCTGGGGACCCTACTGGGGCCAGAGCTACGGCGTCATCCAAAAGCTCATCGACATGTATCCGCTGACCGTGGAGGGGCTGGAGCAGTCGATGAAAAAGCTGCTGGTGAACCGCTGACACGAAAAATGCCCGCCTTCGGCGGGCATTTTCTTTGCAAACACAGCGTATTACTCTTTAAACGCTTTCTTGAGCGCCGGCACCACGACCAGCGCGAGGCAGCCGCCGATCAGCGCCGTGACGAGCTGCGGCCAGGAGAACATGACGCTCATGGTCTGCACCTGCTTTTCCGGCAGGCCCAGCATGGGCAGCACGACGCGGACGATGACGAGAAAGAGCGTCGCAAACTTGCATACCGCCGCGGCGACCACGGCGACGAGGCTCTGCGGCAGCTTGCCGAAGCGCTTTCCCAGCAGCGCAAGCACCAGCACGTAGACCACGTTGCCCAGCGCGATGAAGGGCACGATCTGGATGAGCTTCGGCCCCACGCCCAGCAGGAACGCGAAGAACGGCGAGAGCAGCGCGACCGCGACGCCGCTCCACAGCCCCGCGAACAGCGCCGCGACGGCGAGCACGAGGTTGACGCAGGAGCCGGTGACGAACTGGCCCATCGAGGCGGTGGCGTACTGCAGCGCGACGAGCAGCGCGATGAGAATGGCGGCGCGCGTAATGGTTTTGACATTCATCTGTTTTTCCTCCCTGTGCGGGGCTGCGCCCGGCACATCGGCCGCTTTGCGGCCGATCCAGCGGGCAATATCATAGCACAGCGCCCCGCCGTTTGCAAGGGGTAACGAAACAGCGCAAAAGACTTGCATTTCCGGCGTCGCTAACATATAATAGCAGAGCTTTTTCGGAAAAGAGAGGGTTGGAGCATGGAAAAGAGCAAACGAAGCGAAATCATCCGCGCCGCCGCGCTGACCATGGCGGGGCAGTACAACGCCGCGGCGCTGCCGATGTACGGCGACGCGCTGCGCCTGCCGAGCCGGGAGGCGATCATCGGCGTCATCCGCGCCTTCCAGCGGCTGCTGTTCCCGGTGTACTACGGGGAAAAGCACCTGCTCAAGCTTCCGCCGGAGCAGTACAGCGCGCTGCTGATGGAGCGCATCTTCGACGAGCTGTCCGTCCAGATCGCGCTGACCATGGACGAGACGGCGGAAAACCGCCGCCGCGCCGAGGAGACCACCGCGGAATTGCTGTCAAGGCTTCCTACTATCCAGAGAATGCTGCAAAAGGACTTGGACGCATTTTTTGACGGCGATCCCGCCGCGCACAACCGCGAGGAGGTCGTGCTGTCCTACCCGGGCTACTTCGCCATCTTCATCTATCGCATCGCGCATGAGCTCTACAGGATGGACGTGGCGATGATCCCGCGCATCATGACGGAGTACGCCCACTCCCAGACGGGCATCGACATCAACCCCGGCGCCACCATCGGCGAGTACTTCTTCATCGACCACGGCACCGGCATCGTTGTGGGCGAAACGAGCGTCATCGGCGACAATGTCAAGATGTACCAGGGCGCGACGCTGGGCGCGCTCTCGCCCGTGGGCATGCGCTCCGTGCCGGGCGAGCGCCGGCACCCGAAGGTCGGCAACAACGTGACGATCTACGCCGGCTCGACGCTGCTCGGCGGCGCGACGGAGATCGGCGACAACGTGGTCATCGGCGGCAACGCGTTTCTGACGTCGAGCGTGGAGCCGGACACGACGGTGAGCATCAAGAAGCCGGAAATGAGCTTCCGGGACAAAAAGCACTGAATGAAAGAAGAGGGCTGACACGGTCAGCCCTCTTTTGTGCTTTACGGAAGAACGGTCACAGCAGCAAAATGCCGTTTTGCTCGCAGATGCGGTGCGTTTCCTCGTCCCAGAGGCTCACCTGCACCTCGCCGATGTGCGCCGTGCCGATGAGCAGCATGCACAGCCGGCTCTGGCCGATGCCGCCGCCCATGGTGAGCGGCAGCTCGCCGCCGAGCAGCATTTTGTGGAACGGCAGCGCGCGGCGGTCGTCGCAGCCGGCGAGCGTCAGCTGGCGGTCGAGCGATTCGGGATCGACGCGGATGCCCATGGAGCTGATCTCGAACGCGCGTGAAAGGACTTCGTTCCAGTAGAGGATGTCGCCGTTCAATTCCCAGTCGTCGTAGTCGGGGGCGCGCCCGTCGTGCTTCTGTCCGGACTTGAGCGTCTTGCCGATCTGCATGAGGAACACGACGCCGTGCTCGCGGCAGACCGCGTCCTCCCGCTCCTTGGGGGTGAGGGAGGGATACTGATCCTCCAGCTCCTGCGTGGTGATGAAGAACACCTCGCGGGGCAGACGGTTGCGGATGGACGGGAAAGCGATGTTCAGCGCGTCCGCCGTCTCGGTGACGGCGTTCACGATGTCGCGCACCGTGCGCTTTAGGAAGCCGGGGTTGCGGTCCTCCGGATCGATGACCTTTTCCCAGTCCCACTGGTCGACGTAGATGGAGTGGAGGTTGTCCACCTCCTCGTCGCGGCGGATGGCGTCCATATCGGTGACGAGGCCCTTGCCGGTGTTGAAGGCGTAGCGCTTGAGCGCGAGGCGCTTCCACTTCGCCAGCGAGTGCACGACCTGCCCGTTCACGCCCACGTCCGGAATGTCGAAGCTGACGGGGCGCTCGACGCCGTTTAAGTTGTCGTTGAGGCCCGAGGTCTCCTCCACGAACAGCGGGGCGGAGACGCGGCGCAGGTTGAGCGCGTTGCTCAGGTTGGTCTGGAAGTTGCTCTTGATGAACTCGATCGCGCGCTGCATCTCATAGACGGACAGCGGCGTTTGGTAGCCTTCGGGGATGATGACTTTACTCATGGAGAACGCCTCCTCAAAAAAATCGTTTTACATTATAAACTTGCTTATCAAAAATTTCAATACGGACCTTCCGCAAAAGAGGAAGAAAACGTTTACGAATTCCCCCTTGCAAGCGGGGCGTATATTTGGTATACTTCACTTCGTGCGTGAGGGGAAAATTTCGCGGTTTTTCGCGGAACTTTTTCACCGCGCATTTCGTCTTATCCAAAAGGCCGCCGAAACGGCGGCGGAGAGAACATTCCGGAGACAGAAAGGAAACAGCAATGTCGGAAGAGATGGATCGGGAACAGAACCGGCAGCCGGAGACGGCGGAGCAGAGCACGCCGGCGGAGCAGACGCCCGCCGCGCTCTTCAACGCGGCGCCTCCCGTGCTGAAAAAGAAAAAGAGAAGCAAAAAGAAGCTGATCCGCCGCATCGTTGCGCTCGTCATCGTCGCGGCGCTGCTCGGCGGCGGCATTTTCGCGTGGCGGAAGCTCGTTCCGGGCGACGACGCCGGCGCGGGCGAGGTGCTGACGGACATGGTCAGCCGCGGCTCCATCACCAGCATGGTGGAGGGCAGCGGCGCGGCGGTGGCGAAGAACAGCGCCAGCATCACGCTGCTCAGCGGCGGACAGGTGCTGGAGGTCTACGTCTCCGAGGGCGACTACGTCCACGCGGGCGACCCGCTCTATGTGATCGAGAGCAGCGACGCGCAGGCGCGCGTCAACGAGGCGGAGAAGAGCGTGAACAGCGTGCAGAAGGAGCTGGACGCGCTCTATAAGGAAGCAAGCGACCTCAACATCCGCGCGGAATACGCGGGCAAGCTGCTCAATCTGGAGAAAAAGCTCCAGAAGGGCGACAAGGTCTTTAAGGATCAGGTGGTGGCGACGCTGGCGGACGACACGCGCATGCTGCTGACGCTCTACTTCAGCTACGCCTATGAGAACGATATCTACGTGGGGCAGAGCGCCACGGTCTCCATTCCCGCCACCATGGCGCAGCTCAGCGGCACGGTGCATGAGATCCACAAGGTGCGCCGCATCTCCGGCGAGGGCGCGCAGCTGTTCGCCGTCGTGATCGTGATGGACAATCCGGGCACGCTGACGGCGGGCATGACCGCGTCCGCCACGCTGAGCGGCGGCGCGGAGACGATCTATCCCTATGAGTCGGGCAAGCTCGAGTACTTCCGCTCCATGGAGATGAAGGCGAAGGTCAACGGCGAGGTCGAGCAGTCGAACCTCTACGAGTACGCAGCCGTTTCCGCGGGGGAGAGCGTCGTTTCGCTGACCGCGGAGAGCAGCGAGACTGAGATCGCGACGCTGGAAAACCAGCTGCGCAGCGCGAAGAAGACGCTGGAGGAGGCGCAGAAGAACCTCGACTCCCTCAACGGCTACGCGCCCATCGACGGCACGGTGCTCACGCTGGGCGTGCGCGCCGGCGAGGAGGCCAAGACCGGCACGGTGGCGGCGAACATCGCCGACACGACCACGATGATCGTCAACGCGAACATCGACGAGATGAACGTCTCCTACGCCAAGGCCGGCATGCCGGTGAACATCAAGCTCTGGGAGAACGAGATGATGGGCGTCATCGACAGCGTCAGCCTCTCCGCCAAGGCGGAGAACGGCGTGGCGCGCTTCCCGATGGTCATTTCGGTGGACAACAGCGAGGGACAGCTGATGTCGGGCGCGTACGTCAACTACTCCTTCACCGCCAGCCAGAGCGACGACTGCCTCGTCGTTCCGATCCAGTGCGTCAAGTCGGCGCAGACCATGGACGGCGAGAGCTGCAAGGTGCTGTTCGTGCAGCTGGACGCGCCGCCGGAGGAGCTGCCGGAGCTGGCGTCCGACATGAGCGACGTGCCGGAGGGCTTCTATCCCGTGATCGTGGAGACGGGCATCTCCGACAACTACAACGTCGAGATCAAGTCCGGCGCCGAGGAGGGCATGACGGTCTACGCCGGCGTGATGAGCTCGGGCGGCGGCATGGGGATGTTCTTCTGATGCTGATTTCACTGAAAAACGTATATAAGATCTACGGCGAGGGGCTGGAGAGCGAGGTCCGCGCGCTGGACGGGGTGAGCCTCGAGATCGACTACGGCGAGTTCGTCGCCATCGCGGGCCAGTCCGGCTCGGGCAAGTCGACGATGATGAACGTGCTGGGCTGCCTCGATATCCCGACCTACGGGGACTACCTCCTCGCGGGGCAGGACGTCTCGGAGCTGACCGACAAGGAGCTCTCCCACATCCGCAACAAGCAGATCGGCTTTATCTTTCAGGGCTACAATCTGATCGCCTCGCTCACCGCGGTGGAGAATGTGGAGCTGCCGCTCATCTACCAGGGCGTCTCGGCCTTCGACCGGCGGGATATCGCCATGGACGCGCTGCAGCGCGTCGGCCTCGCCGACCGCGCGAAGCACCTGCCAAGCGAGATGTCCGGCGGCCAGCAGCAGCGCGTGGCCATTGCCCGCGCCATCGCGGCGCACCCGCCCATCATCATGGCGGACGAGCCGACGGGCGCGCTGGACTCCAAGACGGGCCTGGAGGTGCTGGCGTTCCTGCAGCAGCTCAACCGCGAGGGCAGCACCGTCCTGCTCATCACCCACGACAACGGCATCGCCGCCACAGCGCGGCGCATCGTCCGCCTCTCCGACGGAAAGATCATCGAGGATCACGGGCAGGACGTGGACTGGTACGACGGAAAGGGGGGAGCGCCGTGAAATTCGGACAGGCGGTCAAGATGGCCGTCAAATCCATTCTCGCGAAGAAGGGGCGCTCGTTCCTCACGATGCTCGGCATCATCATCGGCATCGCGTCGGTCATGACGATCGTTGCGACCGTCTCCGGCTACAACGAGAAGATGATGGAGGCCTTCGAGGCGCAGGGCACGAACAAGATCACCGTCTCGCTCCAGCTCAACACGGGGGAGAACGGCTTCGAGAAGATCTACGACTACTGCCAGGGTCTCGGCGAGGATGTGGTCGGCGTCACGCCCAACGCGCAGGCGTGGGACGCGACGGTCAAGTACGGCGCGCGGACCTCGGACACGATGGACTGGCAGAACCGGCCGCGCGTCTACTTCGGCAGCGACCAGTACGCCAAGGTCAACAGCTTCACCGTCGCCCGGGGCCGCGACATCAGCAAGATCGACGTGGACGACTACCATCAGGTCTGCGTCCTCGGCGCGCGGGCGGCCAAGACGTTCTTCGACTACGCCGACCCGCTCAACCAGAACATCACCATCGACGGCGTGCCGTTCACGGTGGTGGGCGTCTACGCCGAAAAGGACGCGGAGAGCAGTTACTCCGTGGACAGCGTGATCGCGCTGCCGTACACGGCGGCGCGCTTCCTGCCGAACGTCAGTATGGACATGAGCGAGTTCGCCGTCAAGGTCAAGGATTCCCAGACCATCGCGCCGGTCATGCAGCGGCTCCAGGCGTACATCGACTCGCTGACCCAGAACAACACCTACGGCGATGGCTACGCCTACAGCGATCAGCAGTGGATGGACGAGAGCAGCGGCGTCCTCGGCATGATCTCGGTGGTGCTGGGCGGCATCGCGGGCATCTCGCTGCTCGTCGGCGGCATCGGCATCATGAATATCATGCTCGTCACCGTCACCGAGCGCACGCGGGAGATCGGCATCCGCCGCGCCATCGGCGCGGAGCGCTCGTCCATCGTGACGCAGTTCCTCGTCGAGGCGGGGATGATCTGCGGCATCGGCGGCGTCTTCGGCATCATCATCGGCTACGGCGGCACGCACGTCGCGGGCAAGCTGCTCTTTGACGGCATGTCGCTCTACCCCTCGCCGGCGATCACGCTGGGCGCGTTTGCGTTCTCGGTGGGGCTCGGCATCATCTTCGGCATGTATCCCGCCATCAAGGCGTCGGGCCTGCAGCCCGTGGTCGCCCTGCGATCGGAGTGACAAACAACAGAAATTCCCTGCGCCCGCGGGCGCGGGATGAGGAGCGATTTCCAATGAAAAAACGTATTTTTTCCCTGTTGACCGTGCTGGCGCTGGTCTGTTCGCTGACGCCGGCGGCCTTCGCCCGCGGCGGCTTTTCCGACGTGACGGACGCCGAGACCGCGCGCAATGTCGAGGTGCTGCGCCTTATGGGCGTGGTGGACGGCAGCGGCAACGGCATGTTCCGCCCGTACGACAGTCTGACGAGGGCGGAGTTCTGCAAGATGGTCGTGGAGCTGGCGGGCAAGGGCGCGGAGGTCGTGCGTTACCGCAGCCGCACGATCTTTCCGGACGTGCGTCCCGCCCACTGGGCGGCGGGCTACGTCAACTTTGCCGTGAGCTGGCCCGACACGGAGGGCGCGACGCGGCTGATCCACGGCATGCCGGACGGCACGTTCCAGCCGGACCGCAACATCACCTACGGCGAGGCCGTGACCATTCTGATGCGCCTGCTTGCCTACACGGACGCCGACAGCGGCGGGCTGTGGCCGCAGGGCTACATCAGCCTCGCCGCGTCCAGCGGCGTGGCGAAGGGCGTGAGCCTCGGCGGCGACGCGGCGATCACGCGCGCGCAGGCGGCAAAGCTGTTTGTGAACGCGCTGGGCGCCAAGACCAGGTCCGGCGCGAGCTACGCGAAGCTGAGCGACGAGACCACGCTGCTCTCCGTCGACGTCGCCAAGGGCGAGCTGCGTCTCGCCGGCGGCACGACCTACACCATGACGAAGCCCACCGACAGCACGGAGCTGGTCGGCCTGCGCGGCCGCGTGGTGCTGGATGACAACGGCAAAGCGCTCTCCTTCCTGCCGACGACCGCGGCGACAGGCGGCGGCACGGGCGGCTCGGGCGGCACGTCGCCCAGCAGCGCGGCGATCATCGTGAGCGCCAACGGCTCCACGGAGGGCTTTGACGCTCTGACCGGCGGCGCGACGGGCTATGCGGTCTACCGCAACGGCGTCCGCTCCTCGACGGGGGCGCTCCGGAGGTACGACGTGGTGACCTACTCGCCGTCCGCGAACGCGATTTTTGCCTGCGATACCCGCGTGCCGGTGTACTATGAGAACTGCACTCCCTCGCAGAGCGCACCGGTGAGCGTCACGGTGCTCGGCGGCACGCAGTTTTCCGTGCTGCCCACGGCGCAGCAGAGCTTTGCCGGCTTCCGACCCGGCCAGCGCATGATCCTTCTGCTGACGGCGGACGGACAGGCGGCCGGCGCGGTGAGCACGGAGACCTCCGGCGCGCAGGGCAACGCCTTTGCCTATGTGGGCAGCGGCGGCACGTATCTGATCTGCGGCGGCAGCATGATCCGCCTGACGCTCAGCGGTGTGAGCACGTCGGCTGTCTCCGGAAAAGTCGTGCGCATCGCGCAGAACGGCAGCAGAAGCTCTGATATCTATCTCACCGCGCAGACCGGCGGCGTGAGCGGCGCGCTCGACGTCGCGGCGCGGACGGTGGGCGGCCGCCGGCTGGCCGACGGCGCGCTGATCTTCAAGGACGGCGCGCAGACCGCCCTCTCGGCGCTGGGCGTTACCCGCGTCGACCAGAGCGGCATCGTCTATGCCCGCTCCAACGCGGCGGGAGAGATCGACCTGCTGGTGCTCGGCGTGAATACCGGCAGCGAGGTGATCGGCCGCGTCGTCATCTCCGTAGCCGACGGCGCCTGGGTCTGGAACGCCGGAAAGGGCGAAAACGAACCGAAGGTCGAGAACTCCAACGGCAAAACCACGGACGGCGTTTGGGAGTGGTTCAGCGGGCATGGCATCTATGCCCCCAGAACGGCCGAGAACGGATCCTACGCGCAGGTCAAGTCCATCACGCTGGACTGCGGCAGCGCCCAATACGGACCCTTTGCTTACGCGGGCTCGCTTGTCACCGGCGACTTTGCCTCCGCGATGCTGAACGACGGCGGCACGTCGTTTATCAACCTGACGGCGCTGGAGAAGCTGGAGAAGGTCCCCGCCTCGTCCTGGGTCGGGACGTCGGCGGTCAACTACGGCGGGCGCACCTACACGGTGGCCTCCTCCGCCCTGTGCTGGAACCGCGACAGCGGCACATGGTTCGCCGATCTCAACGCCGCGCGCGCCTACGGCGGGACCGTGGATCTTTATGTCCGGGACGGCGTCGTTCGCGTCGTCGACGTGACGGCCCGATAAGACCAAACAGAAAAAGAACCGCTTTGGCTTGAACCGCTCCCCGTCAAGAGGACAATGAAAAACTTAAAATTATTTTTCGGCTGGCAGCTACGGCTGCCGGCCGCTATTTTACGCCGCGAGGTATCGCTCGTGCTTCTCCATCGGCGTCAGGACGCC
>Ga0310695_10001956_pt1 | contig 45625 bp, 25 predicted proteins | sample RumenRJG_04DNA_FD_203882 | JGI IMG/M metagenome (GOLD analysis project Ga0310695, IMG submission 203882) | Bovine rumen microbial communities from Lethbridge, Alberta, Canada - RJG_04 (v2) (version 2) | ecosystem: Host-associated > Mammals > Digestive system > Stomach > Rumen | place: Canada... | reverse complement strand
TGTGGAGAGGAACTGTTGAAGCTGAAGTATCAAGCGGATATCCGGTCATCACTGTTTTACTGTTTGTTTTCGCTTTGATAATGCTGATAAGGAATGTAAGAAGAGAGGAATCAAAGAACGAGAGCAGGTTAGGCGTGATGTCTGCCATGGCTGTTTCCACGCTGCTGTGTTTTTTATATTTTTGAAATTCGGAGACAGTTCGTTGTGGATCGTTTTGAGAAAGATAATACCCGGAGGAAGCTCTGTCAGAGCTGTCGGCAGGATCCTTGGTATGATGAGCCTTCCTATAGCTATTGTAACGGCCTGCGTATGTGATCATTCGATAAGAGCGAAAGGTAAATTTAATCATGTGGCAGGCGTGATAGTTGTTGCTTTGCTGATCGCTTCAAATATTTGCGATATACCGGTCCAGTTTGATATATCCGATATGAGGGATAGTATTGCAACTGTTCCCCAGGCTCCTGATGACTGCAGGGTAATGATACTTTTTGACGGATCTGATATTTCAAATCGTTATTCGACACAGATGAAAAGCTGGATGATAGCTTCGGCCAATGATCTGTATACTGTAAACGGATATTCAGGCAATTTTCCTCCGGGATGGAATCTGGCATATACAACCGATGAGGAGGATTATTTGAACAGGGTTATATCTTATTTGGATATTTATTGCGCGGCGGAAAGGAATGGGATTTATCTTTACGACTATAGTAATGGGGAGTGGATACAATTTAACTAAAAATCTTTTGTTAAGGATAAAAAAATAAACCATATATATTATGGATAGGGCTAAGAACTGCATTTATAAGGAGTAATATGAATAAAAAAAGTTTTTATAGAGATAAATATTTCTTAATAAGTACTGTCGGTTGTTTTTTGATCGCACTTGTTTCATTTGCTCCGTTCATTATTGCAGATGGAGGGAATCTTACGATATGTGGCGATTTTCAGGAACAGGCCATACCATATTATATTGCTGCTAATAAAGCTGTAAGGACCGGTAAATTAGGATGGCAATGGAATGCAGGGCTTGGAACATCCTTTGTAAGTATGTATTCATTTTATTACTTGGGCAGTCCATTCTTTTGGCTGAGTATTCTGTTCCCGGCTAATGCGTTTCCGTATTTGATCGGGTGGATATTATGTTTGAAATTTGCATTAGCAGGATCAACCTCATATCTGTTTATCAAAAGATTTGTGACGAATCCCCAAAATGCTGTCGTTGGTGCTATGTTGTATTCGTTTTCAGGATTTCAGGCTGCAAATTTGATTTTTTATCCTTTTTTTGAAGTGACAGCCTTTTTTCCGCTTATGTTAATTGGCTTGGAAAAACTAAATCTGGATAAGAAAAAGGGACTATTTGCAGCTGCAGTAGCTATTAATGGTATAGTGAACTATTTCTTTTTTACGGGCGAGATATTATTCTGCGTATTTTATTATTTTTGCCGACGTTATGATGAGAATTCGGAAGGGATAAATTGGGGCGTGCGAATTAAAAGCATTTGGATGAATCTAAAGGAGGGGGTAATTGGTTCACTTATTGCTTCTATCTTAATAATTCCTAATTTTGTGGCGCTTAATAGTAATCCAAGATTGAGTAATGGGTTATATGGTTCTACTGCGTTAGTTAGCAATTGTATTAAATATTTAAATATATTGAAGGGGATTTTTCTTCCTGCTGAGGATATGGCAGCACCATCGATTGAGGGTGGAACAGCACAGTGGGAGTCTGTGTATGCCTGGATTCCAGCGGCAGGTATTGTGCTTGTTGTAGCTTATGTGAAGAATCATAAAAAGGCGTGGGAGAGGTCACTACTTCTCTGTTCATTGGTAATATCAATGTGTCCTATTCTTTGTTCTTCCTTCTACTTATTTTCGTCAACATATATGAGATGGTGGTATATGCCTATTCTGATAATGAGCCTGTGTTGTGCCAAAACTCTGGATGAGAAAGAGTATGTACAAATCAAAACATCGGCAAAAATAGTCATTATTATTTTATTCATTTTTGCAGCATATATGCTTATTATCCCTTGGTCTCCGGAGAAGGTAAGCGGAATAGCAGATGAGGGTAAATTTCTTACAGGGCTTGGCATTAGTATTGCCTCAGCGACTATAGTATGCTTCTGTGGTATGGGGAAGACTGAAAAATATGCATTTAGGATTATTGTGGGGCTTGCTGTTTTCACATCTGTTTTACAGATGATGTTGTGTACTGGGTATTATAGGAAATCGAATAATTTGAGTGCATACGAATGGAAGAATGAATATGAAACAGCCTCTTTGCTTAAATCATATGATAGTAATTACAGATATGCCGGGTGGGATAATCTTAACTGTTATGTAGGTGGGGTGAGCCAGTGTGGTAATTTTTCTTCGATTGTAAGTAAAGGCGTATTTGAATTATATGATGCGTTTGGAATGAATAGGAATTCTGAGGATTCACTAAATATTCCAGGCGTGACGGCATGGCTTGGTGGAAGATTTTTTACATCTCAAACAATGTATGAGGGCAGTGAAGACTATGTGTATGATCGTGTATCAAACGGAAAGATGGATAAGTATATTTTTAAAACTAATGCCTGCCCTATAGCACACTATTATGATACATATGTTCTTCGATCCGAATTTGATACTCAGGGAGATGAAGAGAAAGGAATCCTGCTTACGTATGCTTTAGTTATCCCGGATGATAAGGCCGGTGAAGTGGAAGGGTTAAAACATTTGGATGTATCGGGGGTAAGCATTGATCCGGATATTGCTCTCTACGAAGGTATTATGGATTCGGAAGAGAAAAAGCTTGAAATATCAGATATTAGTGGGGATGGTTTTATTCTGCGAGGGGACTTTAAGGACAATACGTATGCATTTGTGGCTGTTCCGGTGGATGACGGATGGACGGCTTATGTTGATGGCAGGGTAACTCATATACTTGATGTATGCGGAATGATGGCAGTACCTGTTTCGGGAGATACAATGGAGGTGAAATTTGTATATACAACTCCGGGACTGTGGCAGGGGGCGTTACTATCACTATTGGGGCTGATATTATTACTTCCAGTGTTAAGGAAGAATAAAAAAAATTGAATATCGCAGAGATGTCGCGTTGGATAAATATAATGAATAATGAGCAACTGTCAGTTGATCAATACAAAAAGATGAGCATGGAAAAGGAAAAAATAGGATTCAAGCATTTTGATAAGATAAAACTGATCTTTTTTATCGCTTGTTTTATTTTATGTTTCGATCGTGGAATGTTCCAACTAAGGTGGGATAGCGCTAAGAATTATGAATTTGTACAGGTATATGGCTGGGACGAATGGTCTCTTTTTGGACACGTCTCTTACAGCTATCTGCTGTGGTGCAGGATATGGAAGCTTGTATTTTTTAATGATGCTCTTCTTGGAATGATCTTTGGAAATATATTGCTTTATCTTTTAAGCATATGTTGTTTTTGGCGTATTACGGAATCATTAAGCAATGAGACTTCGGTAATTAAAAATATTCTGCCGGTATCTTTGTTTGCATTTTCTCCCTGGACCCTGGGAATGGTTCATTCTCAAAGTTCGGATTATCTGATGATGTGTTTTTCTGTATTTATCCTTCTTTCGATCATCAAAAAGAAATGGTGGTGTTTCGGAGTCCTGTCATTATTCTTCTGCTTTATCAAGGAACCTGCGATCCTGGCCTTTGGTGGGATATGTATTGGTGTCATCATTGCAGATCTCATAGAAGGACAAACAGAAGGGAAAAAATTTAAGACGATCATTTACGAGAAGAAATGGATGATAATGGCAGGGATTGTTGTTATATGGCTGGCGGCATTTTTATCAGCTGACAGAGGCACAAATTCGGGAAGCAGTTATGCCGGAGGAGGGTTTTCTTTTGACAGGGAGAATCTTGTAGAGAAGCTTAAGGTTGTCTTCTTGCTTAATCTTAACTGGATGATATGGATCGGAATAGTTGCGGGAGCTATCGGTGGGATCATTATAGGAAAGCATAAGAAACGGGAATGGACCAAAACACTTGTAATAAGTATATGCGGTTCTGCGCTTGCTGTGATGATCGCTTTTCTTGCTTTATATAAAATCTATAATAATGCCAGATATTTTCTTCCGGCAGTTCCCTTCATCTTGTTTTTGTTTATAGCTGTAACAGGATCCGTTAGGCAAAAGAATATGATCCTTGCAACAACTGTTTTAAAGTCGGTATTGGTTTTACTGTCTTTGGTTGAGTGCTTCATAACTGTAGATCCTGTATCCCGTTTGGCATTCGGAGAAACAGATATCGGAAAGGCTTCGATGATAAGTACATATATGTACGGTGACGGGATGACATATAACAGACAGATTGAATGGGGAGAAATTGCTTATCAGTTTGCACTTACAGAAGCTGTCAAGGAAGGCGATCTGATTTTCACGCCGGTTATGTATAACGCTTACGGCTTCTTTGACGGGATTGAGGAATTTGCACCTGCAGAGCCTGCAAAATATGCGATAAGGTCAGAACTTTATAATGACAGCCTGGGAATAAGAGATGCTGTGAAAAACAGGCCGGGAGATATGCGACTTGATTTTGTTGAGCTGTCTGATGCGCAGGCGCTGGGATCATTTGAAAATGACTCATCTTATCATGGAAGAGCATCGCTGATCTACAACGTAATGGCAGGAGAAGATATCGTTTCGTTTGTTAAGGACAGATATAACGTGGTAGAAGAAAAATCATATTCCTTCAGAGGTTTTGAATATAAGAGACTGATATTTGAAATGTGACCGGAAGTTTAACTGCTTAAATGTAATTTAAAAGGGACGTAATTATGGCAACGAAGAATACAGAAAAAACAGATAAGAAGAACTTAATGACAAGGATCTTTTGCTTTTGCATATCCATGGTTTTTCTTTTGATCATGTTTTTGGCTGTAACGGAAACATTTGTCGATAGAGGGTTATCAAGCTATAAGACCGCTGAGGTGGGGACAGAGGTCAATCCTTACATTATTGATTCTGTTGATAGCCTGCTTGCTTTTGCCGATGACGTTAACAGAGGAAATGATTATTCGGGAAAGACAGTTAAGCTGACTGAAGATATCGATCTGGCAGGGATTCTATGGACCCCCATAGGAATGTGCAATGGTGAAAATTATTTCTGCGGTACATTTGACGGAAACGGACATGTGATAAAGAACCTGACTGCTATTGATGATACCATGACACGGGATCTGGGCTTCTTCGGGATGTTGGGAGGAACTGTGATCAATCTTGGCTTTGAAGGCGGCGTGTTACAGGGAAATTGTTGCGGTGTTATCAGCGTCGGCGCTGCTAATATTGAAGCGCGCATAATCAATTGTTATGTAAGAGGCGTTACGGTCAGCGCTGTAAGAGCCGGCGGAATAGTGGATGATTTTGACGGTACAGTTACACGTTGTATCAGCGACTCATGTATATTGAACGGACAGATCACCGGATCTGTAAGTTCCTATTTTGTATTCCAAACTTATAAGGATAATTATTCGACTGACATTCCTCATCCGATCTACTCTGTAGTCTCATCTGAATGTGATATTGTTTCACCTGATCGTTTAAATTCACAGGATTTTGCAAGCAAGTTAAACAATGACAATATATATTCAAATCCTGTGCCGGGAACAAACAGACTTGGATATAACTCGTGGGTTATAGATCAGGATGGGAAACTGACGTTTGGCGATAAAATTGGTCAAGGCACAGACACGGGATGGACTGAATATAAAAAAGCAGTCTGGTGCATCTCTATTGTGATATGTCTGGTATTATTGATCGCTTTTATATTAAAGACAGAAATAACCTGTGGCTGGTTTATAGCTGTTTTAATGCTGATAAATGCAGGCCTTGGATCATTGATACCTTCGGATCTGATCCCTCCTTGTGCATGGTGGGGGATCGCTGCCGAAGTTTTGGCTGCAATCATCATTCTGTATTTCAAAAAGAGTATTGTGAGACTAAATAAACTAAACCTTGCTGCTTCTTTAAGCCTTCTTTCAGTATTATCTATTTTCAGGATCCCTTCATCCGGACTTGCAGATATTCATTCTCTTTCAGATCACTTTGGTTTATTAACCGCGGAAATAATATGCGGCTGGACAGCAATAGTATTCGTACCGTTGATGATCATATCCGTATATATAAGTATAGGTTTTATTAGGAACATCATTTCTGATAGGCTGATGGTTCATCCGGACAGAGAAAGCAGTAAGAATGAATTATCACTCTGCAGATCGATCATTGTGATCATTTCATTTGTATTTTTACTGTCATCATATCCGGGAAGCTGGCTTGGGGATGATGTCCATCATGTGCTCATTAATCAGGCAAAATGCGGATGGTGGAACGGATGGTTTCCCATTGGTTATTCTCTTTTTGTTTATCTGTTTGCGGGAAGAACAGGAAATGGGTTTACGGTTAATATCGTGCAGACCCTGATATGGATACTGATACAGTTCTACATTCTCAATATACTTGCAAAGAACAGAAAGTCATTGTTTATCTATACTGTCCTTTCAGTCATAGTTTTTACTCCGTTTCTGTATCTGGAAGTAACGCTCAAGGATACATTATATGCAATGGGAATGCTTCTGTTGTCGGCATCGATCTATTCGATCCTGGGGGCAGGAGATAAGAATGCCGGCGACACTGAAGTTAAGAAGAGAAAAAAAGACTGTATTGCGGGTATATGCGGCGCCGTAATGGTAAGTCTTTTCAGACACGGTGGTTTTATCATAACGCTCATTTCTGCGGTAATTATCCTATGTGTGATAATGCGTAACAAAGCTGATAAAGCAAGTAAGAAACTTCTTTACCCTGTAGGCGTGATTATAACTGCGGTTGCGGCTCATTTGATCGTGGATGTAATGATCTTCAATATGCTGGGGGCTGCGCCTAACGCGGCATATGTCAAATATTCCACTCCGCTGCAGATGGTAGCAGCTGCTGCTGAAGAAGGCGTTGAGTTCAGACCTGATGATCTGGGCGAGATAGAAAAGGCTATGCCGATCCAAAATTGGAAAGTGTTATATAATAAATACTGGTCTGATTCCGTTGCAAGAAGCTGGAGTAATCCGGATATCGATAAGATAGGTGAGCTGATCGAAAATGACGGATGGGGGAAGGAGCTGCTGGATATTAACCAGTGGTTGGTAATAAATCACCCGGTGACTTATTTTAAAGCTCTTGCCAATATCGACAGCATACTTTGGGAAGTAGCAGAACCTTATGATCTGAGTGGTTATCTGGTAGAGAATAATGAGATCCCCGATCCGGATATTACTCATACGGGATATGGGAAGATTACCTCAGACGTAGAAAATATAACGCGTTCACTTCCGATAGTATCAGATATTTTATTCAGAGGCGGATTTTTCCTTTGTATCATGGGAATACTGTTTTGCTGTGCGCTCAGATCAGGAAAAAGCAGGATATGGGCAGCCATGATCCCGATAATCTTTAACGAAGGTTTATTGTTCCTTGCGGTTCCTACTCAGGATACAAGATTTATTTTGCCGTTGATAGAAGCTGCCATTTTTATTATTGCAGTTTATGTTCCAAAGCAAAATGAACTGTAAACGTTCGTAACCAGTACAGGTTAGGTAAACTATTATGTTTTTAACAGTATTTCGTTTTTTTCATGATATAGCTGTGATGCCGATACGGCTTTTGTTGGAGTATCTTTTTGGCTTTTTCTATAAGATCTCAAATGCCGATGTGGGACTGACTGTTGTATTTCTCAGCCTGACGGTCAATCTTCTTGTGCTTCCTTTATACGTACTTGCCGAAAGAGCAGGGAAAAAGAACAAGTCAAAAGAAAACGGTATTGATAAATGGCGCAAACATATCAATAAAGTCTTTAAAGGTGATGAAAGAATAATGATCCTTTCTGCTTTGTACAGAGAGAAGCATTATAAGATGACCGATTCGATATCCGGAATGCTTTCATTGATCCTTGAGATCCCGATCTTCCTGGCAGCGTACCAGTCGCTTTCCGGGATCAGGCTGTTTAAAGAAGCTTCATTTTTGTTTATCAATGATCTGTCTAAAGCGGATGGTTTGTTGTCTTTGGGGGATCACACATTGAATTTTCTTCCGATCCTAATGACTGTATTAAATATCTTGGCGGGTTTTTGTTATTCGGGGAAAAGATCAAGACATGAGAATATAAGAATAATAGTTATCGCGCTTGTTTTTCTGATCATTTTATATCCTATGCCTTCAGGCCTGGTACTTTATTGGACGTTAAATAATTTATTTTCACTGTGCAAAAATATTGTACTGGGTTTTATTGATAATACCCGTAAACAAAAGAAGTGGAGCGTAAAAAATGATGATCCGACTTCAGCTGTTGCAGATCGGGGACTGATCTGTCTTGTTGCAGGCGGTTGTGCTGTTTCGATGCTGTCAGGGTTTATGTTACCGTCACAGGTGATCGCATCATCCCCACTCGAATTCTGTGAGAGGACCTTAATGAACGATCCTGCTTTGCTGATGGTCAAACCGCTGGCTTCTGCCTTAGGTTTTTTTGTGTTCTGGCCTACAGTCATATATTTTCTTTTGGGTAAAAAAGGAAGAAAGATTTGGGGAACGGTATTATCATTTTTATTATTGATTTTTTTACAGGGGTACGTTTTTGCGGGAAACTTAAGCGGTTCACTGACGGAAGAACTTGAGCTTAATCAGGGGTTAGGTTCCGTGGCCGGAGGAAGTACGTGGAGTAATACTTCGGTTGTTGTACTTTTGGCGGTTTTGTCGGTTATGCTGGTTTTCAGGCATAAAAAAATACGTTTGTTTTTTTCTGTGCTTTTTTCGGGAATCGCTCTGGCATCGATCTGCGAGGGAATCATCAATCTGGACAGGATCGAATCACAGTTTACCGATTATTCAAAGAATGTCGAAAGGGGAGATGAACTTACATTTAACCTGGATAAAAGCGGGAAAAATGTAGTTATGATAATCATTGATTCCGCTGTCGGAATGTATTTCCCGTATTTTGTTAACGAAGACGAAGAACTATATCGTCAGTATGATGGTTTTACGCTGTATTTGAATACCATATCGACCGGAACCGCTACTAACTACGCGATACCTGCTGTTTATGGGGGATATGAATATACACCTGCGGAATTAAACAGACGCGATGGTGAGTTGCTTGAGGAAAAGCACAACGAAGCATTAAAAGTTCTTCCTGTTTATTTTGATCAAAATGACTATGAGACAACTGTTTTTGATCCTGCCTATGCCGGATACAGTTGGATACCTGATCTTTCTGTTTTTGATGAGTATCCGGGTATTAAAGCTTCTAACAGCAATGGAGCATTTAACAGAAATGTCCTGAGCAGTGAACTCAGGATAGAACTGTTGGAAAGAAATCTTTTTTGTTATTCTGCGATGGCCTGCGCTCCTTATGCCATCAGACCTGTGATCTATCAGAACGGAAGTTATGGGGAACCGAATATAAGATATCTTGATCATCTTATGATGAGATATCTTAATTCGGATATCGATATAGAGAGTGATCCGTATTTCTTCAGATCACAGTTTATTTTGGGTGATAATGTGACGGTTGGAGAACGAAAGACATTTTTGGATGGATATTCGGTTCTTCAGAATCTCAGTAATATGACTGTTATTACGGATGAAGGAAAGAATACTTATATGTCTCTTTATAATTCGGCCGCACATGACTGCATGTTCCTGCAGGTACCGGAATATGAACCTTCTACTTTTGTAGATAATACTGAGTTCTATGACAGTAATGGCGGATTCTATTCCATAGACGGAATTGATCTTTGCTTTGATATTATGAATGATAAAATGCATTATCAGTCAACATTTGCTTCGTTAAAGGAAGTGGGAGACTGGCTGGATTATCTCAGAGAGAACGACTTATATGATAATACGCGTATAGTCATCGTATCAGATCACGGAAGGGATAATGGCAATTTTACAGAGATGCTTTCTGACGACGGGATCGATATAGAGGCATATACATCTTTGCTTTTATATAAGGATTTCAATGCTTCGGGATTTAATGTTTCATATGAACCTATGACAAATGCCGACACTCCGGCGTTATTGGTGAATGGTGTAACAGAGCGGCCGGTCAACCCGTTTACCGGGAAGCCGTTGATCGACGACAGTTATAAGAGCGGTAGTCTGGATGTTATTTATGGCGGGGGAGAAGGCATAATGGTAAATATAAATAACGGGCAGAAGTTTATGCCGACATATTGGTTTAAAGTTGACACAAACGGAGGAATGCTTTTCGATCCGAATAACTGGACATATGATGGCGTAAGATGAGGTATTATTTCCAAAAACAAACTGTTTTGTAAATCTTGTACCAGCATTCCGGGGCGGTGAAATTCAGACTCAGCATATTGGCATAAGAACCGGAAAAATACAGAAAATAATACAGGATACCGAGAAGGATCGAAAGCAATATGATCAAGTGAGCATATTTGCGGGTCTTGTTATTCTTTTCCAAATCCATAAGCATAACGATGCTTTCTATTCCAAATAAAACAGCAAAATCAAATATATATCTTATTCCGAGATAGAAGTAAGCTACTGCTATAACAAAAAAGGAAAGAAATATAAGTAAAATTCTGAATATCGTACATGACTTATCCTTTACCGATTTATGAGGCCAGTAGAATAAAGAGATCATTGCGATGGGGAAGACTATGAAATATCCGGCCAGATTATCCGTAACATTTTCAGCCATCAGGTTAGGGATGTGGTAACTGATCCAGGGGAATTCGTGAGTAAACTGCGGAATGGTAAAAAGGTAAAAGAGCAACGCACTCTTATAACCTGATAATGAGAAGGGCTGTTTATGGATCTGTCCCACTGTGAGATTGTAATAAGCACCGAAATCCGTTACGGAGCCGAATCGCGCATAATTGTAGTACATAAGGGGGGCTGCTACGATCACAAAAGGGATGATGAAAGACAACCAGTAACGTAAGGTATTTTTTTTCAGCATTTTATCTTTAAGAAGCGGATAGGCGATCAAAGCGCAGAAAGCAAGCTGTGGTCTGCATCCGGCGATCAGAGCAAAACAAAAGGAGCCTGCGGCGATCAGTTTTTTCTCGGAAGCTGTCTGCATGCCGGCTTTTGTATAGAAATAGAATCCCCATATCAAAAAGGTTACTGCGAAGAATTGTGGGATCGAGTAGTTTAGCCAGGCAAAGAATAATACATTGACAGATGACATCAGTAATACAAGTGCGTAAGAGGTAAGGTAAGATCCATAGGAGATATTACCGTAATAACGCTTGATAAATGACGACAGGAACAGAGCCAGGCCCGAAAGGAAGAAGGCAAGAACCAGGAAAAAACAGGCTGAATATGACAACATTTTTCCCGTGATCAGATAATAAGGGAGAAATGCTATCACAGAGGGGACTACTCCGAAATAGACATAATATTTCCCATCAAAGTAGGCATAATCCAATAAATATTCAATCCCGTTTTGCTCGCGTGCTTCATAATCATAAGGATCTTCCATTTGAAGAAGCTCTTCGCTTGGTTCAAGATCGGTAAAAAAATGTCCCTTGGCAAGTGCTTTTGTTATTTCACCGTATGAATCGACGGGAGGAGTCTCATTTAACCAGATGGGGTTGCTTACTCCGATGTAGATGAAGATCACAAATGCGATAACAGCGGGCATCATAACGGCTGCAGGTCTGTTTAAAGGCTTATCCCAGATTTTACTTCCGGGTGCAAACATAATAATGATCAATAACAGTATTGCTACGGTCAGAAATCGTATGAAGTTGAATTCAAAGGGGATTGTTTTATTAACATATACGGAATCAATGTACGCAGCACCGGATAGGGCGCTGTTGGTGTAGCTGAATTCCGTGAGGATATAATAATCGCCTGAAGGAAGGTTTATGAAAAGGCTGTTTTCTTCAGATAACGATGATATGCGCTCTTTGTAATAAAGTTCGGAACCTTCGGTATCATAGACCGTTACACTTTCTTTGATCGAGTGATCCTCGATCCTGTAAGAAGAATTGCAGGCAGTATTAACGGTATTAATGTAATATACGTAAGGCGCGGTATTTCCCGACACAGATGTTGAAAAGGTGACAGACTTGAGTTCTCCGGAGTAAGGGAAAAGACATTTAACGGAATCTGCTGATAATAATCTAAACCGGTTTTCTTCGAAGGAGAGATTTTCATTTGTTGTGATCTCTGATAAAGGAATGGATTGTTCTTCCGTGATCAGAGTACGCCAATATCTGAAATTGAATAAATAAACTTCCGCTATCAAAGCCAGTATCAAAATGAAAAGATATTTTTTTGCGGAAGCAGGAAATTTATTTAACATATTAACCGGGTTACTTGTTGATCTGATCATGTTTATTGTAAAATGAAGAGTCTTAGCAAGATTATACTTGTTGGTTTTTCCGCTTTCAAGGGGCTGATAATGAAAAAAAATATCCTTAAGAACGAATCGTTTATTTCTTTTTGGACAGCATGTTTAGGGTGTGTTATCGTATTGGCTGCCTGCGGTTTGCTCCCGGGACAGGCTCATGTCCTGTCAAATGATTCAAGCAGAGAAGTGATACCTTTTATCAGGATGTTTTACAGGCATTTATTGAAAGGTGAGTCACTTTATTACACCTGGGATATAGGACTGGGGACCGGTACGAGTGTAACCTATGCTTTTTATGCATACAGTCCGGTAAATCTTATTGTTGCCTTTATAAGAAACAATGATATGGCATTGATTGTCCTTATGGCCTGTAAATGCGGATTGTCGGCATTGTTCATGTCTGTGTTTTTAAAAAAGTGTGTCAGATTAAAATCGTGCTGGAATATAGCATTTTCAATTCTTTATGCCTTTTCGAATTATCAGTTCATGATGTTTCAGAATATCTGTCTGAGTGATGTTGTATGGCTGCTGCCATTGCTGATCACCTGTATTTTTATGTTTTTTAAGGGTGAAAAGACGGCTTTGCAATTATCCGTATGTTATGCGTTATGCTTTATAACACAATTCTATGCGGGTTTTCTGACGGGGATCTTTTCCATGTTTTTTCTGATAGGAATGATCATTCTCAGAAAAAATGATATGCACCCGAAAGAAATTAAAAGGATCATTTTGAAATGGCTGCTGGCTGTTTTGTCGGCGGTATGTGTGTCTATGCTGTTACTTTGGCCACTGCTGGTAGCTTATTTTTCCAATGGCGGATCGGCATGGAACGGTTTTTCTTCAGACAGAAGCCTCGATCTGTTTTCAATGATCAGTTCGATATTCTGGGGCAGGGGAAATATCTGGTATGAGGAAACTCCGACTTTGTATTGCGGCATCATTACGATACTGCTGTTGCCTTCATATTTTGCTGATAAAAGGATTTCGAGAAAAGAAAAGATGCTGTTCGGTTTTGCGATCGCAGCATTAATGCTTTCCTTTTTTGCAGAACCGGTTTATGAATTCTGGCATTTGTTTAACAGACCGGATGGCTATACTTCAAGATTTTCGATCTTACTGATATTTATTTGCATTACTATCGCAGGAAGGGAAAAAGCTTTTTCGGACAGCCGGGAAGATAATAATACCAAAGTGGCGACAAGAGCATATGAGGTTACGGCAGTTCTCATGATGCTCATCACAGCATGTCTGTATATTTACTGGTCTGTTACGGAACTGTCTTCATTTGCACATCCGTTGCGCTTACTGGTGGGAAATATTGCGCTGATATTGGCGTGGCTGTTGATCGAAAGGCTGATGGCGGGGGGCAGAAGGCATGCTGCAAAGTATCTCGTTGGCCTGATTGCTGTGGCGGAAGCAGTGACAGCAGGTTATTATCCGCTTAACGAGTCCGGAAAAATAAGCTCGGAAGAAGCGAAAATGATAACCGAAGGTATGCGATCCGCATCAGATGTCATTTTGAACGAAGGCGACGGATTTTACCGTACGAACATATCCGGCGGAGATATTAATCAGGGAGCTGTTTATGGCTTTAACGGAGTGAGTCTTTTTTCGTCTGAGAATTATGGGGATTTATTGTTTACGATGTTTAGGCTGGGAGACTGCGTCACACCCTTTTCATTTTCTCAGACAGGGGGGACGGATCTTACTGACATGATCTTCGGTGTTAAATACAGAGGAAATATCGGATCGGATATTTATGTTAATGATAGAGCGCTGCCCATCGGATATGCAGTCACGGAAGATATATTCAGATTAAAAAGCGAGGATACGGGAATCGATCCTTTTGAGGTCCAGAATGCCTTTGCGTCTGCGTTATGTGATAATACAGTAGTTTATGAATCGTTGAATGACATTTCATATCAGACATATAATAATTCATGTGTTATTAATGATGACGGAACCGGGATCATGGAAAATCTCCTTAATGATGAACCGGGAGGTATCATCATCGGTTCGAAGGATGAGGGATATCAGCATGCATACGCATTTGTGGCACTGGTTTCTTCTCAGGAGGGCGATTCTGTGGGAATAATCGAAGATACTCCGGGGGGAGATATCATCCTTTGTTCCGATAATGATCGTTGCGGAACCGGTATGAGGAATCTAACATCAGATCCGGCTGTTATGGAAATGGAATCGGATGAAGCGGGACATCGCTTAAGGATCATTGATTACGATGAGCCCGGGATCGCATTTTCTTTTGCAAAGCTATGTTTATACGGGCAAAACGAAGCTTCACTGGATCGGATCTATAGTGAGCTGAATTCAGACAAACTAAGCATGGAAGCTATGAAACCGGGATTTTTACGTGGTAAGATAGATATTCCTGACGAAAAGACGGTATTGTTTCTTACGATCCCGTATGACCGGTGTTGGAAGGCATGGGTAGACGGACAACCTGCGGAAATAAAAAGTGCGGCTTTCGACAGCTTTTGTGCACTGTCTCTTCCGGTGGGCAGTCATGAGATAGAAATGAGATATGAAGTACCCGGAGTATGGTTGAAATGGGTTTTCTTTATTATAGGAATAGTGATCTGGGCTTCTTTGATCTTGAGAGGAGAGAGAAATGTTGAAAACAGATAATGACAGAATTAAAAGAATATCAACGAAATATGATTTTCTGATTTCTTTTTTCATGGCGGCATTAATGAATTTTGCGGCGTTGGCTTTTGCGGGAGCACTTCCCGGACAAAGGTGGCGGTTTGCCGGAGATGTTGTGACGGGGAAGATGAACGGCGGTTTTTGGAAATATCTTTTTGAAGGACATTTTCCGGAATATCGTTGGAATGTGGGACTGGGTGGAAACACTCTGCTTAGTACGGCATATGGCGGGATGAGTCCTTTTAATATTCTGTCGTATTTTATCCCGGATAAATATGTCGCTTTGATAACGATAATCATACTTGAAACAGGCGTATCTGCAATGCTTATGCAGATTTTTATCAAGAGAGTGCTGAAGCTTGAATCCGCTATGTCGATCATTCTTGCATGCGGATACGCTTTAGGAACATATCCCACGGTTTATTTCGGATGTTTATGTCTTAACGATTCCGTTTATATGCTTCCGCTTGTTTTACTGGCGTTGGATGATTTTCTTAAGCGAAAAAAGATCATGCCACTGTCGCTTGCTTATGCTTATTGTTTTATCTGCCAGTTTTATTGCGGATTTATCACGGGAGTTTTTTCTTTTATATGCTTTGTTCTTTATCTGATCATCAAAGGAAAGGATAACAAAAAGCAGGAATTGGCAAAGATCATTTCAGGATACGTGATAGCGGGTGCACTTGCGGTAATGATATCTATGTGCATTCTGTACCCTGTGATAATGTCATATATCGGTGATGGCGGTTCGGCATTCAATAAGAGCGAAGAGATGCGCATTCTTAATCCTCTTCTTATGCTGGGGGCGCCTTTCTGGGGACGCGGCATTGTGCTTAGCGAGGAGACTCCGTGTATATATTGCGGTATGGCGGTATTGCCTTTGAGTATTTTCTTCTTTGTGAACAGATCCGGAAACAAAAAAGAGAAGCTGTTCTGGGGCATACTATTGATCATTATGATATTGTCACTTTTTATCAATCCTTTATACAGCTTCTGGCATATATTCAACAGACCGGATGGTTATACGGCAAGATTTGCGATCATAATAAGCTTCATACTCGTATCGGTGGCGGCAAGAGGCTTTAAGGATCTTAGCCCCGAAGAGAAGAACGAAAAAAGGCTTGTAGCTATCGGTTTGGTCATATTTTTGACGCTTGTTGTATCTTATGTGGTATGGAATGTGACGGATGACCGTTCATTTTCAGATCCGGTCCGGATGTTTACCGGAAATGCTATTCTGATCGTGCTTTGGATACTGATCTTTTATCTTAAGGTATCCAAAACGGTAAAAAACGTATATCTCAGTACGGCGATCGTTATTTTGTCTTTTGTTGAGCTGACGGCAGCGTCTTATTGTGTTTTGAAAGAATATTGCGGGAAAGATTCTCTGGAGTATGCAAACGTCAACGGCGCCATAGAGGAGTTTCTTGCATTGAAGGATGCCGACAGTGAAAATGAAGAGGCGCAAGGGAATAAAAATTCGGAGAGAACACATATTTCGGGGCCTGTGTATGATCACGGAGACCTGCTGCTAAATCAGGGCGACTGGTTTGATTATATGGGAGTCAGTATGTATACGCCGGCTCAGAACGGGCATTTTCTTGATACTTTTTATCATATGGGAGACGGGATCTCCGTTGCTGTGCTTACATACGAAGGCAAGACTGATCTTTCGGACATGCTGCTTGGTGTTAAATACAGGGGCAGGCTGACCGTCGATGATACTACGGGGTGGCATGTGATCTATGATAAAAATGAAAAAGTGCTTCCAATCGGATTTATGGTAAGCGGAGATATAAACGATTTTCCTGAATTTACCAATGATCCATTTGATAATCAGAATATGCTGGCTTCGGCTATGGCAGGCAAACCGGTTGAGATCTGGACAACTGCGGATGACAGATCCATCGAAACCTCGAATCTGGATATTGCCATAAGGCCTGACGGAAGCGGTATGATCAGTAAGATAGCAGATGGCGATGTTGGCGGGGCGCTGATAACCGTGCCTCAGCTTGATCATGAGCATGCATATGTATTTTTCTCCAGGATGAGTACTGACGGCATCAAGGTACACAGTGATGGCGGAAGGATAATGGATATAGAGCTGCAGTCTGAGGGAGAGAGAGCCGGAAACGGTATCAGGAGTATTGATATCTATAATTCATTATTGGAAATGACATGTGCTGAGGGATTGTTTTATTGTGTAGTCGCGGATTTTGACAAGCCGGATGCAATATACTCATTCAGTAATCTCTGTATCAGCTATCAGAACGAAAATGCGCTGAATGAGCTTTATGATGATCTGAGTGCAGGCGGATGGAAAGAAGAGGTTTTTGAGGACGGATACATAAGGGCTGTTGTGAACGCAGATGATGATAAGACCTGCCTTTTTATGTCGATTCCCTATGATAAATACTGGAAAGCCTATATTGACGGGGCGGAAGCAACCGTAAAACCCGTAGTAAATGATACCTTCTGTTCGCTGGATATGCCGGAGGGAACACATACGGTTGAAATGAAATATGTTGTTCCGGGGAGGAAAACGGGGTGCATCATCGCATTATTCGGGCTGATCGGATGGCTGATCACAGTCATATCCGGATTGATGACACGATTTAATAAAAATCCAACATGAACGTATATTGAAATAGTTCGTATCCGGTTATAGAATGAAGCTACAAACAAACAAGCGGGAACTTCTGCAGGACAGGAACCGGCCCTGCAGGAACCAAAGAAAAAAACAAAACACAAAAAGGAAAAAGGAGAAAATCATGAGAAAGAACAAAGGTTTTTCACTCGTAGAGCTTATCATCGTTATTGCGATCATGGCTATTCTTGTAGGCGTACTTGCACCTCAGCTTATCAAGTACATCGAGAAGTCAAAGGTTGCAGCTGATACACAGGTAGTTGACTCAGTTCACACTGCTATGCTTACAGCTATGATGGATCCCGAAGTTGCTAACGCTGATTCTGCTTCAGGCAACTCTTTCACCGGCTCAGGAGCAGTTAGCGCAATCAGCAGCACATCAGTTGTTGGTTCTGCTTTCTGGGAAGTTATGGGCGGCAGCCAGGGTGCTAAGGTTTCTCTTAAGGTTAAGTCTTACGGCGCAAGCGTAGCTAACATGTCTTACTCTGTAATCGGAAACAACAAGATCTCTGTTTGGATCGGTGGTACAGATAGCAGAGGATCTAAGAGTCCTAATGCTTCTTACTACATCAGAGTTGAGTAATCTGTTTAAAGTAAGATAAACGATTAATACGTAAGAAAAGCTTCGGGATGGGTTCCGCCCGAAGCTTTTTTATTTCTCTGAGAAATTGATTTATAATTGGTATTGATAAAACCTGATTATGAAATGATAGGGGGAGAATGATTTCTACATGACTTTATATCCTCGATCGGTTTAGATGCAGTTATCACCCCAGACAGATCGTTGTGGAATTATTTTTCCAATACAGTCTATAATTTACCGAATTATTCTTTATTATTTCAGGAATACTGTTTCACAGAGTCTTAAATATCCGATCAATGCTCCGGCAAGGTATTGTGGACGGGATCAGATCTGTATCGGTCTTTCTTATACCGATTTTCATTGGTTTGGGTATGATTTACAGACCGGATAATGCGATTTTGTGGAATGAAAGCCTCGCTTTCTTGCGTTATTGATCGTTTCTTTGGGGATCCTGATTGAAAGCTCTCCTAACTCTGCTTTAGCGATATATTTTGCAATGCTCGTAAATGGCATATATCTTGCAGATCCGTCATCCGTATCCGGGATCATTTTTCTTGCGGGATTAAATCTGGCGCTTGCTATAATCTCCTATATTCTTTTAGGGATAAAATATAGGAAGAAAACATGCTGAATTGATTTTTATTTACGGACACTTCTTTTTCCGGATTTAAATATAGGAAGAAGACATGCCGGAATAGAGATCAGAAGTGATATTATAGATAATATTTTACCTGCTTTATATCCTGAGGGGATGAAACGCAGCCGGATATCATGCGTTCCTTCGGGAAGGTTACAGCACAGAAAAGCATTATCTACGCAAGAGAAAGTATCTGTTTCAACCCCGTCAGTATAGATATGCCAGTCCTTATCAAAGGGGATGCTGGTAAAGAATACTGTTCTGTCCTTCGGAACATCGACAGTTCCGTTGATACAGCTGGCGGAAAAATCGGTTATTTTCATTCCGTAAGTATTTATATCTTGGCAGAGTTTATCTAACTCACCATTATCCAGATAGTTATAGAAATAAATATTTTTAAAGATAGCAGAGCGATCCGAATTGCACAGGATAAGACCGCATACGTCATATCCAATATTCGAATGCGGCAGATTCAGGTCAGGATTGTCGGCCTCGTTATAATCCTGCGGAGTAAAAATACATCCGAAGCTTGCTCTGGATGAGGAATAGTAGCCGATTAATTTATCAACTATAAGGGCTGAATCGCTGTAGAGAGGCGTTCCGTGAACGGACATGCAGCCTAAGAGCTGTTTGTTTTCTTCTTTTTCCCTGATATATAAGTATTGAGTATCGGAGATGGAGTCAATGGGGGCATAGAAGGTCTGAGCATATTCTTCCGAATCCAGTGCTACATTATATGACTTGATCGCAAAGCTGCCCGGATCTATTTCTTCAAAAATATGATACCTGCCGTCCGTTATGAGGTTAACCAGATTTTCCTGATTGATAAACGGATTATCCTCAGCTGAGTAATCCAGGATTCGTGGAGAACACATAAATCCAAGGGGGCAGTAATTGTCATACTGAGAGATTGAATAATCGTTAGAAGTTGCTAACTCGTTATGATCAGGTAATGTAACCAGATATTTGGTGCCAAAGATCATATAGGTGAGGGGAGTATAGCCATGTTCTTCTATAACTCGGTTGGATGTGACAATTCCCAGATGCCAGAGAGCCATCCTTAGATTATAGTCGTCGGATGATGAAAAAGTGTTGAATCCGGCATATCCGTAGAATGTAGGTGCATTTGAAAGAGATTCGTTTTGTACGCTGATACGGTAAAAAGAGTCATCATTTTCTTTGACCTGTGATATGGCCTGTGATTCGGCAGCGAAAAGGTTGGTATATACGACATCGTTATTTTCAAAGGAACGGTGTTTAATGCACATGAAGAAATTGACCGCCAGTTCCAGACATAACAAGAGTGAAAAAACAGGCTTTAATACTTGGGTTTTGGTATTTTTATTCCGCAGATAATAAAGCAACATATAGGCTGCCAAAAAAGCGGTATTGATAAAAAATCCTGTTGTTCCCGAAAGAACATGGTTAGGATTAACGCGTGCCGTCTGAAGTGGCATCATTGCGGAATATATTATTATTAACGCAACCGTATATGAGAAAAATTGAGAGGGTTTTATCTCTGTGGTATCGTCAAATACTGCTGCTGCCGAAGCACACAGAGTAAAGATCAGACAAAATGTAAAGCGATATGCATAGAAATTCGGATAGTCAAATGCATGCATGAATGTGTACATGGGAAGATTGATCATTGCAATGACATAGAATACGGTAATTACCCCAATTACAGAACGGATCTTTATGGAAATTTTCTTCTTAAAGAATATAAACGGGAAAAGGACGAGCACGGGAAGAGAGCAGTATAAAAACGGTGTAACGTTATTTAGACTGGGCATTTCTCCGATAAACAGGCTCTTAATGATGTCCGGGATGTAGGAAGCAAGTTGGGTGAATTCAAAGTTGTCGGCTGCGGAGTGTGAGTATAACAGGTATCCGGCGGGGAGAAGCATTATTCCACACAGACCGGCTGATAAAAAGATGCAGATACAGAAATGAAGTCCTGAAAAAATGAAATTCTTAATTGTCCGGCGGTTAAAACCTCTGGAATGGCATATTGACGCACCGAGAAAAAGCAGAGCTTCAAAGATACCGGCCATAAAAGCAATATAGAAATTAGTTAAGAAAAGATATGAATAAGAGAGTATCAGTGAAAGTGTATTTGTTTTCTTTCTTGGATGATCAGTTGCCTCTATGGTAAATATGCTGATCAGAGGAAGCATATACAGGCAGTCAAGCCACATGATGTGAATGTAATATGCGGCGCTCCAGGTGCTAAGCGCATAGCACAGAGAAAAAAGGACTGCGCTGAAGTTGGTTTTTTTAAGGATTCTTTTTTCAAAGTAACAAAATGTTGCTGCTGACAATGCGAGCTTGACAGTGATGATAAATGTAGTCATCGTAGAAACGGGAATCGCTTCAATGAGGTAGAGCAGATTAAAGGGGCTGAGGGTATAGTATGCAAATGTAAGTGCAGTTCCGGAACCCAGATAAAGAGAAAAAGAATACCACAGATCAGCTTCGCCTTTTAATACACGAAGAAACATACGGATAAAACCGATATACTGGACGTATAGATCACCATAGAGAAAACTCTCATTGTTGTTACCGAGTATACCGGCCACAGCCAATACTGCCAGGAAAATGAAGGCTGTCAGTAAAGCCGAAAACAGCGGGTACAGAGCGATCCTATTGATTTTTTTTTCTTTTGGAGTGAGATTTTTATCAGTCATTTTATTTTTCTGATTTCTTATTTAGTTTCTTTTTTATTGTCTGCTGAATTATCTGATGTGTTGTTTTCTTTTGCTGCTTTTTCTTTCTGTTCTTTCTTCAGCTTCTTCTTTGCTTCGGCTTTTTCATCAGGTCTGGATAAGAGTAGTACAGACCAGATAAGAAATGAAACAATAGTAGTTACAGTACCTTTTAGTTTTCCGGGAGTTTCGTAAACAAATTTGATCTTATGTTCGCCGTTTGTTGCAACTACAAGTCCCACAAAGTCACCGTCCATTGTTACGATGACATGGGCTTTATTCTCGTCAACATAGGCTGTCCAACCCTTGTCATACGGGATGGTCGTGAACAGTATCATGTGTTCATCATCCTGAGTTACTGTACCCTCTATCCTGCCGGGAGTATATGACGTGATGGTCATAGGGTGAGAGGAAAGATTGGAGTAAGCTCTTGAAAGTTCTTTGGGATCGGCCTGCTTGAAACAGATCGTATTAAGCAATTGCTCGGAAGAAACTCCGGTAAAATCAATTGTCCAGGATCTGAAATTGCCTTCTCCGACAGTGTTATCAAGTATCTCATAAGGGAACTCCGAAAGGCCTGAAGAAACTGCATTGTGGTTAAGCTTATGAGGTATGTCAAGTCCTGAGAACCCTGCGATCAATTCCGGAGAAGGTCCGTATCCGTCTTCGGCATTGAACCAGGCATAAGTATTATCATCGGCGTCATTAATATAATAAGTAACAAAGGGGTTGTTGACCTGATTTGTAACTCTTTTATATGCCACAAGACCTCCGGAAGAGATGATCTCTTCCGAAAATGCGGCATTTTTTATCCTGTCTTCCGGAACGTCAGAGTAGAGTATGTAATCCTCATCAGTCATTCGCTGCAAAAGAGCGATATCGGTCTCAAAAGGATCTTCTTCGGGCATATAAGCGGACATTGAAGGCGAGACCATAAATGCAAAAGGTAATGCCTCGGGATTCTCATTTAAGATGTAATCCCCGTTTTCGTCGGGAGTAAGGGTATATTTAACGGAAAAAAGCATATCGGTAAACTTCTGTGTACCGGTATCAAATGTTCGATGTGAAGAATTGGGGATACCCAGAGTTGAAAAAGTGAGACGAACTTTTTCATCGTCACTTATACCGTAGGAGGAAAGTGTATTTACGCCCAAAAGCGAAGCTTCGTTATAATTGCTGCCTCCGTTTAACTTCATCCTGTACAGAGAAGGGTCCGCAGCCTTAACAGTGGAGATCGCTGCATTAAGTTTATTATATCTGTTATCAAATTCGGATGAACTGATCCTGAGAGAGGGATCGGATCCGGATCCTGCAAATGAGCTGATGGAACTGAAAGAGTTGATCGACAGTTCGGCTATCAGTACCGTAAATGAAATATATAACAATGCTTTGGATGAGAATCTCTGTCCGGTATATAAGTGTATCCATAATAACCATATCAGAAGAAATGCGGCGTTAAGGATAAGTCCGTTTTCCGTTGCGGCATTTAAACCGGTCATGGATTGGAGAAGTGCGGTAAAAGCATAGGATATGATCAAAACAGCTATGTAGATCCGAAAAGCCTTAAGGGGTAATTCACGGGTACTATCATTATTCAGCAAGATCTGTTCTGCTATTATGATCAGCATAAAAACAACGCATGGAGCAAAATCAAAAGTGCTGTTTACGCCCTGAGGTCTGATGATCTGAAGCACCATATTGAGATGCGGAGAGATCATGGCGCAGATATATATGATCAGTACAGCGGATACTCCGATTTTTTTATCTTTGGAAATGTTCCTGCCTGTGAAATAAAAAGGCAATAAAAGCAATACGGGAAGACCGCAGTACAATGCGGGCACCTGATTGAATGAGTTGCCTGTCGAGTTGATAAAGAGGGCGCTTATTATATCGGGAATAGTGGTTGTTAATTCCGGAAGCGCGGTATCAAACGCACCGCCGTGTTCTTTGATGAATAAATATGCGGGAATAAAGAATAAACCGCAACATCCGAGTGCCAGCAGACAGGGGAGAAGGATGCGGAGCACCATTACGGGAATGCGCTTTAAATTCTTTGTATTAGCAATATAGATGATCGAGCGGATTAAATATACTACAAGGATAAATACGGATATGATAAAACCCATATAGAAATTTGTAATGAACAGATAAACCAGACAAAGCGTGAACAAAAGCAGAGTGGTTCTGTCCTTTTTTCTGTAAGCAAAATCTTTTTCGCCCTCATATTCATTAAGCGATATCGTATCAGCTGTAAATGCCATTAATAACGGAAGGATATACATGGCATCAAACCAGGAGTAGTTGTTAAGACTCACCTGAAACCATGAGGACAGAGCCCAGCAAAGCGAGAAGAACAAAGTGACGGGGCTTTGGGTTTTAATATTTTTTTCCGAAAAAAAAGAAAATGCCGCTGCTGCGAGTGAGATCTTAAGTATGATTATGACATTTGCCATTGTGATCATGGAGATGCCCGGGATCAGATACAGCAGATTGAAAGGGCTGAAAGCAGTATACAGATATGTATATATCGTAGGCGAACCGGCATATATTGAAAAAGAATACCAGAGGCTTTCTTCTCCCTTAAGAACTCTTAGAAAAGACTGTATAAACGGAAGGTATTGCTGATAATTATTCCCTATGCTAACAGAGGAACCGGTGAAACTGAAAAAACCGAGTATAAAGAAAAGGAACGTCATGACGACGGCAGTCATGAAGAAACTGATAAAAGGTGTACGCTTGAGTGATTTCATAGATTTGTCCTTTAATATATGATGCTACATAATAATATCAATTTATTATATAATGGTTAAAATATAAACGCAATCAGCTGATGGCACCTGTGATTGCGCTGACATGATTCTTTAATATCGAGGGCTGCATCAATGGAAAATATCGAAGAAATAATTGAAATTAATGAAATCAATAAAGAAGAAAGTGGGACTGATGAAGCGGGATTTATTGTTCCGGAACTGCTTTTGGATAAAAAATTCGCAATTAATATTAAGCATATATTTTTGACAGTAATCCTGACTCTTGTATGTGCAGGGGTGATCTTCTTTGTGGCGGATTGCTTTCCCGGGGTTGGAAGCGAGATTTTTGTATGGTCCGACGGTGCTCAGGGAACGGGCAATTTTGAGTGGAGGAAGGTGCTGGCGGGAGAAAGTACGGAATATACCTTCGCCACTGGAATGGGAAGTGAAAGAACGTCACCGTATATTGTCGACCCGGTTGCGGCATTGATCAATCTTGCAACAGATGATATTAATCTAACCTCTTTTATTTGGGTGATTATAAAATGTTCTCTTGCAGCCGCTTCATTTAATGCTTTTATCCAGTACTTCCTCAGGAAAAAGGATACTATTCTGGTTGCGTTATCGGTAGTATATGCTATAAGTGGATATTTCCTTGGATTTTATATGGTCCATGAGTACCTTAATGTTACTTACTTCTTCCCCTTGATAATGATCTGTGTACTGCGTTTTGTCAGAACGGGGAAGTGGTTTCTGCTCTCTCTTGCATACGGCTTCAGCTTCTTTTCTTTTTTCTACTCGTCTTATATAAGTGGAGTGTTCAGTTTTATCTGTTTTTGCGGACTTCTGTTTTTCAGATACGGTAAGGATATTCGCAAGATCCTTAAAACCGGATCGATTTATGTTTTATCGGTCATTGCAGGTATGTTTATTGCGGCCTGCAGGTTGCTGCCTACCGTAATGACGATATTAAGAAATGATGCGATCAATGAGGAGGCCCGTAATTTTGAGCTGATCACGCCCTGGGATTTTTTCTCTAATTTCTTTATAGGACAGTATCAGTCATTTGATAATCCGTATCCAATGGTTTATTGCGGTTTGCTCCCGCTGTTTCTTTGCATTTACTTCTTTTTTGATAAGGATGTGTCCAAAAAAGTCAGACTTTTTGCGGCCGGGGTGCTGGTGTTTCTTTTGGTTTGTACTTTCTTTAAACCTTTTTACAGGCTTATCCATTTTGGGGCTGAGCCTAATTCATTTGCATTCAGATTTTCCTTTGTTTATACGTTTTATGTCTGCGTCCTGGCTGGATACGAACTTCAGGCAAAGGACAGAAGACGCGGCCTGCTTATAATATCCATGGCATTTATCATGACTTATCTGGCTACCTTGCTTTGGAGGGACAGCCATTATGCCGAAGATGCCAACGGTATGTCGTTGAAAAAACTGCTCATCCAGTCTGTTTTCACTGCATTCTGGGCAGGGATTATCTGGGTCTCAAGTACAAAGTGGAAACAGAAAATGGTCTGGCTCATATTTGCGGCGATGATACTTGAGTGCGTTGTCAATGGCGCACTGGTTGAGACAGGAAAAGGAAGAGCACCCCTTATGTATGCCGATGTATACGATATGTGGGTTACCAAGGGGAAGGAAAGCTCCAGGATAATAAAAGAAAGAGCAAAAGAGGACGGTGCGCTTTTCTACAGGGTTGATGAACTGAATGCTCCGACATTTAATCAGGGGGCAAAGTTCGGATATAATACTATATCGACTTTTGACAATCTGACAAAGCAGTCGGTAAGACTGACGCTGCAGAATCTTGGATATGCCGGATCTGCCAGAGTTCTTTTCGGGCACGGTGGCACGGAATTCACACGGATGATTTTTGATGTCAGATATAACATAAGCATTCTGTATAAACCGGATGAAGATCCTGAAAACTATCTCATAGAAAAGTATGATGAACCTTTGTCTGTGGGCTTTATGGTATCGGACTATATCAACAGCTATAAGGGTGAGTCGGAGAATGCTTTTGAGAATAATAATGAACTTGCAAGCATGATGCTTGGCAGGGATTGCTTTGTGTTTGATGCAATGGGAGATATAGATCCCGATGCACAGATTGAATTCGAGGATGATGGTATCGAAGCACACAGGGTGGATGATAACTTTATCCTGGTAAGATCTTCCGCGCTGGATAAAGCCAAAGTCGGGGGGCAGCTTTCGGAAGAAGAGAAAGCAGAGGGGGAAAAAGCAAGGCTTATATTGTATTTCCCGGATGAAAAAGAAAAAATGTATGCATATCTCTCAAAGGACAGGAATAATATCTCTGTCTACGATCCCACCTGGCCGGTAGTCTATTCAGAAGGCGGATCCCAGACGATGCTTAATTTTTGTCCGTATCTTTCGATGCCTTATATAATAGAACTGGGTAAAAATGAAGAAGGCAAAGTCAATGTGGTCATATATAAGAATTTCAAGGCGGAAACTGCAGATTATTTCACTTTTAAGGATATTTATTCATATTGTCTGAATGAGGATGCACTGAAAGAGTTTTACGAAGAGATGGCGCCCGGTAACATGACTGTGACGGAAGCTCATGAGAATATGATCGTGGGTAAAGTGACTGCAACGGAAGAAAAGCCTGTTCTGTTTACTTCTGTGCCATACAGCATATATTGGAAGGCTTATGTTGACGGAGAAAAGGCTGAGATAACACCTGTTATGGGAGATGCATTTATCTCTTTGAGACTTACTCCGGGAGAACATGAGGTGAAACTGTATTATCACAATCCCGTATTTCCGGTGTCAATCATAATCAGTGCTTCGACTTTGGTTTTATTGGCTGTGATATATATGATCTTAAAGAGAAAGAAAACGTCGCAGAATGCTTAAAATGCGATAAAAAAGGATTTTTGGGAAATCAAATGTCTCTTTACAGAAATAAAGGTGTTCTGATATAATGTTCACGATGTGGGTAATAGGGCAATTATGCTTTTTTATCCGCTGAATACATGAAAAAAAATTCTTTTATACGGAAAGAGGGAAAAGTAATGTCTATCAAGATCAGCGATGTACTCATGGTTGCCAAGCAGGCAAAAGCGTCCGATGTTCACCTTACTGTTTCACTTCCTCCAATGATGCGTGTTAACGGCCATCTCGTTCGTATGGAACAGTTTCCTGTTCTGACTCCCGATGACACATTGGAGCTGATGCTTTCTATCACTAACGATCATCAAAGAGAAATCTTCAACAGCAAGGGTGAGTTGGATATGTCATTCGCTGTCGACCCGATAGGCAGATATCGTGTTAATGCCTTCAGACAGAGAGGCTCCGTAGCTATGGCGATGAGAACCGTTAATACGGTTGTTCCCAATCCCGAACAGCTGGGACTCCCTCAGGCATTCGTTGATCTTTATACCAGAAAGAGAGGCCTTATCCTCGTAACAGGACCTACCGGTTCAGGTAAGTCCACATCACTTGCCTCGATCATCAATATGGTAAACGAACACCGTGATGCACATATCATCACACTTGAGGACCCTATCGAGTATCTCCATCTTCACAAGACTTCGATGGTAAATCAGCGTGAGATCGGATTTGACTCCATGAGTTATGCGGCAGCCCTCAGAGCTGCACTCCGTGAAGATCCCGATGTTATCCTCGTCGGTGAGATGCGTGACTTCGAGACTATCTCCGTTGCCATCACCGCAGCCGAGACCGGACACCTGGTTCTTTCAACATTGCATACCATCGGTGCTGCTTCAACAGTAGACCGTATCATCGACGTATTCCCGCCTCATCAGCAGCAGCAGATCAGAGTACAGCTCGCTAACGTTCTCGAGGCGGTTATCTCTCAGCAGCTTATTCCTACGGCAGACGGAAACGGACGAGCAGCAGCTTTCGAGGTAATGATAGCTAACTCAGCCGTGCGTGCCCTTATAAGAGAAGGAAAGTCACATCAGCTGCTTTCAGTTATGCAGACCAACAGAAAACTCGGAATGATCGCCATGGATGAGGCTATCACAGCTCTCTTCCAGGAAGGTAAGATAACCAGAGACATGGCTATACAGTATGCTGTTGATCCTGACGGACTTGCGCAAAAGCTTAGATAAAAGTTCGTATTCTATTTCGGATATTTCTTCGGAGGTTTAAGGGAACAAATGGCATTATTTGGTCAGAAAAAAAGACTTGGAGATCAGCTTGTTGATGCTGGACTGATCTCACAGGAACAGCTCGAGAAGGCGCTCGAGGAGCAGAAGAATACAAAACAGAAGCTCGGAGAGACCATCATGGGAATGGGGCTTATCAGCGAAGCTGATTTTGCCACATTCATGCACAGGACACAGGGATTTGAGCTTGCTACGGATGATGATCTGAAAGAATACGATCCCAAGGCCATTGAAACTGTTGGTGATGACCTTGTAAAGAAATACGAAGTCATTCCTTTCGGATTTGAAAGTATCACCGAGATAAAGGTTGCAATGTCTGATCCTATGAACCTTGCTATCATCGATGATATTATGATGAGGACAGGTTTGGAAGTAATTCCTTACTATGCACCGCTGAAGATGATAAGTGTTTATCTCGGCAAGATGTATGGAAAACAGGAAACTTCCGATGCGGCCAAGCAGTTCGAAGAAGAGCATGCTGAAGAATATGCGGGCCTCGAAGAGAAGGAAGAAGATACAGCCATTGGTGATTCACCTATCGTTAAGATAGTTCGTTCCATGATCCAGCAGGCTGTTCGTGAAGGTGCATCCGATATACATATTGAGCCTCTGGAGCACAGTGTTCGCATCAGAAACCGTGTCGACGGTATGCTTCAGGAAGATGCAACATATTCAACCAATATGCTGCAGGCTATGACGGCGCGTATAAAGATCATCTCCGGACTTGATATCTCCGAGAAGAGAAAACCTCAGGACGGTCGTTTGACTTATGTAGTTGATGGCGTTGAATTTGATGTCCGTGTTTCCGTTCTTCCTACTGTTTACGGCGAGAAGACCGTAATGCGACTTACCAAGAAGCAGGGACTTACTCAGGAGAAGAAGTACCTCGGTCTTTATCCCGATGATGAGCAGAAGCTTGATAATATCATGAACAACCCTCATGGTATCATTCTTGTTACAGGACCTACCGGTTCGGGTAAGTCTACCACATGTTACACGGTCCTTAATGAACTTAACAGACCTGAAGTTAATATCATCACCGTTGAAGACCCTGTCGAAGCTAATATCGCAGGAATCAATCAGGTACAGGTTAATGTTAAAGCGGGACTTACATTTGCATCGGCGCTCAGATCCATTCTCCGTCAGGACCCGGACATCATCATGATCGGTGAGATCCGAGACGGCGAGACTGCTCAGATCGCGGTTCAGGCATCTATCACAGGTCACCTTGTTATTTCTACACTTCATACAAACTCCACAGCCGCATCGGTTACCCGTCTTATCGATATGGGCGTTGAGGCTTACATGATAGGTGATGCCGTGGTTGGTATCATCGCACAGCGTCTTGTAAGAAGACTTTGCAATGACTGCAAGGTTCCGCATAAAGCAACTCCTCAGGAGCTTGTTTTGCTGGGAGAACCGGAGGATGCCGATATCACGGTTTACGAACCCGGCGGATGCGAGAAGTGCGGTAACGGTTACAAGGGACGAAAGGCTATCTATGAGATAATGCCTATATCGGTGGGAATCAGAAGGATCCTTCACCAGACCGTAACAGCCGAGACCATTGAGAATCAGGCTGTGTCTGAAGGCATGAATACACTGCGAATGTCCGGAGCAAGGAATGTTAAGGAAGGAACTACTTCTATAGCAGAAATGATCCGTGTGGCTTATGATATGGATGCTCAGGCTGAGGCTAATAAGGTTGTAGGCGGAGTGCAGGCTGAGGAAGAAGCGCAGAACTGATAGTTAAAAAGTGTTATATTTCAAAAACATCTATCAATAAATAAAGAAAAGGTGGGACACAAAGAATGGCACAGTATAATTACCGGATCATAACTCCGGCGGGAAAAGAGAAGAAAGGAACGTTACAGGCTAAGTCGCGAGACGCGGCTATGACGATGCTCAAGAATGAGAAGAATGTCGTTGTGCAGTGTGATGAGGCGACAGCGCTTACCGCTCCTTTTGCCATATTACATAAGGGACAGAAGGTTAAGCCCAGAGATCTTGCGCTTTTCTGTCATCAGTTTGCATCTATTAATAATGCCGGTGTAAGCGTGGTTGAAGCTTTCGGAATGCTTGCCGATCAGACTGAGAATAAGGCTTTACAGGATGCTATTAATTATGTTCACACAGATATAGGTAAAGGAGAGACCCTCGCTAAAGCCATGAGAAAACAGGGCGGTGTATTCCCGGAAATGCTTTGTAACATGGTTGAAGCCGGTGAAGCATCAGGTTCCCTTGATAAGTCTTTTGACAGAATGTCAATTCAGTTTGAAAAAGATGCTGCATTGCAGCAGGCTGTTAAAAAAGCGATCACTTATCCTATCATCCTTGTTGTGGTAATGATCGCCGTAATAGTTGCCATGATGATCTTTGTTATACCTACATTCATGAACATGTTCGCTGATCTGGATGTTGAAATGCCTGCATCAACAATGTTCATCGTTCATCTCAGTGACTTCATGGTTGCATGGTGGTGGCTGTGCCTGATCGTAGTGGTTGCATTGATCTTCGGATGGAAAGCTTATGCGGCAACAGAATCCGGAAAAGAAGTTACCAGTGCTCTTGCTATCAAGCTCCCGGTTCTTGGCGCAGTAAAGACCAAGAGTGCCTGCGCAAGACTCGGACGTACTTTGTGTACTCTTCTCGGTGCCGGTGTTCCCATGGTTGATGCCATAGATATCACAGGACGATCAATGGAAAATCTGCTTTACAAGCGCGCGATGAAGGATGCAAAGGATCAGGTTCTTAGAGGTGTTCCTCTTTCAAAGCCTCTTCAGAGTTGCGGACTTTTCCCTGCCATGGTAGTTCACATGGTTGCTATCGGTGAGGAAACCGGTAATATCGAGGCCATGCTTGAGAACGTGGCTCAGTATTATGAGGAAGATGTTCAGCTTGCTACTGAGCAGATGATGACTATCCTTGAGCCTGCGATCATAGTAGTAATGGCTGTTATCGTAGGATATATGTGTATCGCTATTTTCCAGCCTATGCTTACTCTCTACGATGCATTGTCATAAGAACGACCGGACAACTAAAGCCGGCGTGATTTCGATGATTTAAACAGAAAGACCGTCCGTCAGATCGGACGGTCTTTTTTGGAGGTTTTGATCTTAATGATGCAGATTTTTTCTTTGGTTTTAACAGCTTTGACAGGAACGATGGTGGGATGGGCTGTCTCTTTTTATTCCGGCTTTTGCGTTGCTGTTGGACCGGAAGAGGATGAACGGGATCGCAAGAAGATATGGAAGGAATATAAGTGGTCATTGAACAGTGACGAGGCGAAGCTTATTCCGATGAATGCAGTTGTAAGTGTTCTGATCAACGTCGCTGTAACAGAAGGGACCGCGATCTTAAGCGGATGGGAACAGACGATCCTCCTCGTATTGTATCTTTTGTCGGCATCCTGTCTGCTGGGAGTTGCATACGTGGATCTTAAGATCTTTGAGATACCGCCTCTGTATGATATTTTGATAGGAATATGCGGCGCGGTAAGGTTACTTGCCGATATCAGGCATTGGTATGTTTATGCCATAGGCGCTGTTGCGGTTAGCGGGATCTTTTTTTTGATAGCATTATTCAGCAGAGGTCGCGCCATGGGTGGCGGTGATATCAAGCTTACTGCAGCAATGGGGTTGCTGCTCGGATGGAAAGAGATCCTTTTGGTCATGACTCTGGCGGCCCTGCTTGGTGCTGTTATACACGGGATCATCATGGTGGTAACGAAGAAGGAACACTTGCTTGCATTCGGGCCGTATCTAGCGTTGGCGGGGATTACAAGTATGTGTGTGGGAGAGCAGATCATCGGGTGGTATTCGCGATATGTCATGCATCTTATCGAAGTATAAATATTAAGAATTCTTTAATTTTGGGTATAGCATAATCGTATGAATTATGCTATAAATAAATTTGGAATGTTTCTATAAAAAATGAAAGGGGAGCAACAAGGATGGCCAACAAGTTTTTGACAATCTATGTAGGTTCCGACATGATCCGTGTCGCTGAGATCCTGAAGAACGGTAAGAGCCAGATAGTACTTACCAATGCAGCGGAGATCAGCACACCCGCGGGTGCTTATAATGACGGTTACCTCCTTGATGTCACGGCTGTCGCAGAGGCAGTCAGAACTGCTATTTTCGGCAGAGGATTCAACACGAAGGATGTCATCTTTACTATTGCCAGCAAGAAGGTTGCCAGCAAAGAAGTAGAGCTGCCGTACGTGAAGAATACCAGAAAGCTGCAGCAGGTGCTGCAGGCTAATTCGGGAGATTATTTCCCGATGAGTAATTCGGGTGATTATGTATTTGCTTATTCTATTCTCGAGGATTACCTGAACAGAGAGGACGGCCAGCATAATTTCCGTATATCTGCTGTTGCGGCTCCTATGGATCTTGTAAGGAATTATTACGAGCTTGCCGAAGAACTCAAGTTAAATGTAAAGCACATTGACTATTTCGGTAACTCGGTAATCCAGCTTCTTGCCCTGCAGATGACACAGGGACGTACCGACCTGGTTCTTCAGATCGAAATGGATCAGACCTATGTCAATGTTATGAGAGGCAAGACCCTGGTATTACAGCGTAACGTCAACTATGGCAAGACTGCTGTTACCAACGCCCTTATGGATGTCAAGAAGATATCCGAGAAGGATGCCAAGACGCTCCTTTCAAATGAGGCACTCCTTGACCAACACGTTACGGCAGATGAGTATGCTCAGGCGGTACAGGGACTGGTAAACGGTATCGGACGTGCGGTTGAATACCACAGAACAAAGAATCCCGGAGATGTACTCCAGGGCATTAAGGTATTCGGTGAAGGATCTGCTATTGCAGGTATCGAGAAGATACTTGAAAGAGAGCTCGGAGCAAGAGTTGAACATTTTGATACTCTTGCCGGTGTTTCTATCAAGGGACAGGCTGCACTTACTGCAGAAGAGGTTCTCAGATATCTTCCTAATATAGGATCGGTTATCGATCCTATGGATCTCAGCATTGGAAACGCGAAGAAGGCTGTCGTTGAGTCTTCGGATCTTAGAAAGTATATGGCTGTTGTTCTCGGCGTGGCATTTGTTGGAATGCTTGGCTGGTCAGGCGTGACTTTCTGGCAGCATAAGCAGGCTGCGGATGCAAAAGCTGACTGGGAGCAGAAGATAGCTGAGATTCAGGATATAGAGGATATCGCCAAGGCGTATGAGCAGGCGCAGTATGAATATGTTGCTCTTGCTACTTTCAAGTATGAACCTGAAAGGAATGACAACAATAAACTCCTTCAGTTCATTATTGATCTTGAAAAGATAATGCCTAAGGGAACTACCATCAATTCAATATCTGCGGTTAACGGCGATGTTACTTTTAAAGTTAAGAGTGATTGGCATTCGACTGTAAAGAACGAGATCGCCGACAGCATAGTTGAACTTCAGAAACTTGATTATCTTACGTCATATTCACTTCCTGATGAAAGTGAAGAAAGATGTATCAGATTCATTTCCGGATATGATGAGAATAATGAGCCTATATATCTGAGAGAAAGAGCAGAGGATGATAATAAGTATTTCTTAGGACCCATCTTCCAGCTTGACAGCAATGAAGACCTTGAAAAGCTTATTAACGATATTGCATCCGGAGCTGCCACTCTCAATGATCTCCCCGAAGGCTTTGAAGAGTCTACGCCGGTATTGCTTGTTCAGACAAGCTATGAGATAACTGTTCATATTGGATTTACCGACACTGTTGAGGACCTCGTTAATGAAGAGGCGGGTATTACCGGTGCGAAAGTGATCGAGTATGAAAAGGAAGGTGAGCCTGCTCCTGCAGAAGAAGGCGGAGAAGCTCCTGCTGCTGAAGAAACGGAAGGAGATTTAGAATAATGAAAGGATTATCAGATAGAGACGCTGTTATCATGCTTGTGCTTCTGGTTGCGGCTATCGTTATTCTTCCCTATACACTGTATATTAAGAATGCGCGCGTGGAAACACAGCAGTTGCAGAGCGAATGTGTTACATTAGAGGCGAGATATAGTCAGCTTGAAGCAATGGACAAGCATAGGGACGAATTCATTGCCCGTACAAAGGAACTTAACGATGAGGTTGCTGAAATAGTTGATTCTTTCCCTGCAGATATTCGTCAGGAGAATTACCTCAGATTCTTGCTTGATACAGAATTAAGTACTGCCAAGCTTGACCCTGTCACAAGAGAGATCTCATGGCCGGATCCTCAGAAGGATATTTGGATCGACACTGTAAGCTTCCAGAGCAATGATGAGGTTCAGATAGCTACAGATACTATTGAAACTCCTTATATGGCTGTAACAAACAAGTCGGCTATCACATATGCGACAAGATATGACGGCCTTAAGTATCTTTTGGATTGGTTTATTGATAACAAGAAGTGTGGTATTCCTCTTTGCTTCTCTGAGTTTACTGCTGAGTATGATGATACTACCGGAGTTATCACAGGAGCATTCGTTATCGATCAGTATGCGATCAAAGATACCGAGGATCCTGATCGTGTCCTTCCTCCTGTTGAGATCTATCCTGATCTTGATAAGTATAACCTCAGAGGAAATGTTGAGGCCGAAGGCGCTGAAAACGGTATATTTGGTCCTGTTAAACTTGATAAGGAACTTTCCGATGAAGGCAAGGATGCACTTAACAATATGAATGGCAACCAGGACGAACCTGCTGAGGAACCTGCAGCAGAATAAAATGATTTAAGGATATCGTGATGTTGGACTTGCGGTTGGATCTTGCAGGGACAGCATCACGGTATTTTTGTTAAATAAGCCCAAAATACGATAATTTGGGCATGAATAAATATTGATGATGATATTTCACTGTGATAATATGACATTAATTGAAAGTGAAATTTATATATATTTGAACAGATACTTGAGGAGGACAGTATGAAAAAGAAAAATAAGGGCTTTTCTTTGATGGAAATCGTAGTGGCGGTGGCCCTTTTTGCCATTATAGTTGTGCCCGTTTTGGCTTCGATTGTTTCCTCTATCAGACTTAATCAGAAATCAAGAAAACTGCTGATAGCCAATGATACATGTCAGACGATAATGGAAGGCTTTTCCGGCATGACTTTTGACCAGATAGCAAAGTCTGTTGCAACTCATTATGGTACAGATGATGTTGTAAGTGGAGCAAATGCGTTTTCATCAATCAGCGCTAATGCCTACAATACTAAGGATAACATAGATAAAGCGACATCATGGCCGCTCACCAATATACCCGAATCTTCTATCAGCGTCAATTCAATAAAGATTACAGGAGTTGGAACTATATCCTGTAATGATCTTATATCAGGCAATAATGCGTTAAGACTTAACAGTGAGTTTGCGACTTATGCAAGAGGAAAGCTTACTGCCACTGATCAATTTGATCCAAAACTTGTAATTTGTATGGATTCGAAAAAGACACTGCTGTTCCTTGGATATCTTAATGTGAAATCTGAAGGATATTATCAGGATATTCTTATTCAGTTTGTGCCCATGGCACCCAAGTCTGACAGCAAGTACTATGCCTATGAAGCAATGGCCTTTGTTTATGAATTTGATCCGAATAGTACTGAACTTGCTGATCGAATGACGGGAAGTCCACAGATCACGATGACAACAGGCATAAAAAATAGAAACAATTAATTTCTTGAGGCAACATCGGTTTATCTGTTGAGTAAGAGAAAGGAAAAAAAATGAGCAGGGAAAGTATCAGAAAGAGAATTCTAAGATCGTTAAGGAAAGGGGATAATAATCGTGGTGCAGCAATGGTGTCAGTATTGATCGCTGTTGCTTTTATTGCTATTCTGGCCACATCCCTTCTGTATCTTGCATATATGAACTATCTTACAAAAGTTATGAGATATGGTTCAAATGATGATTTCTATACATCTGAGTATGCGGTAGATGAATTATCATCAACATTACAGCAGATTGCTGTGGACAAGGGTAAAGCAGGCGGAAATATTTCGGATGCGATTAGTACAATTACGACCAAGGTTGGCGGTGGAAGCGGTACGTATGATAATGATAAGGTACAAACCCTTCTTAGAGCTGCGACTCATGATGCTTCAATCTCGGTTAATACTGCAGTAACATCGGGAGACAATTATGTTACTACGACAAACACCGTTACTCTTAAGGGCGTAGAAATAACTTCTACTTCGCCGCAGGGATATGTAAGTACCGTAAGAACAGATATTATCATTAATTTTAGACCTCAGGGTGAGGGATCACTTGATATAAATGATTTCAGCGTTATTTCGGATTCGCCCATTAGATGTGGAGGTGATGCCGGTGATCTCGTCCTGTCAGGATGTATATATTGTCAGAAAAGTTCCTCTCTTGACTCAGGTATGGGCACAGGAATGGGAGCAAATACTGCGATGCACCTTGATGATCATGCTGTTGTTCAAATGATAGGTGATAAAGCGGTAATCAACGGAGATCTTGTTATTGGAAATGGATGTACTCTTCTAGTTTCCAATGATACTGTTGTTTATGGTAATGTAAAGATAGGTACAAATTCTACCCTTATCATTCTTGATAAATTCAAGGTTACGGGAAGTATTTCCGGTTCCGGAAAATACAAGGTACAGGATGCCAGCAAACTCAAGATAGGTTACGTATACAATGGAAGAGAGATCCCAGGGTATGGATCTGATCCGAAATACGGCGGACTTGTAGATAGACTATTTTGTGATGAGGTATATTTTTATGATACCAATGGTAATACCTGGAGATCCTTTGATTTTGAAACATACTGTAAGGATAGAACGCAGAAGGCATCGGTTTGCTATGATATAATAAATAAAACATCTTCCGAAAGCGGATCGGCTGCTGATGGACCGTACGTTCAGGTTGACCTTTCTGATGCTGCTCATAATTATAATAATACTTTAGTGCTTGGGACGAATAGAGCAACAAAAACCCATTCCGGCGCAAAAGTCAATACAACCTTTACGTCCACAAAGGGAATATATTTCAATTCAGAAACCGGATCGGCTGATTCATCTGTCATGCAGAGAATGAAAGATTCTGATTATCAGAAGGTTCTTGACTCATGCTTTGCTCTTCCTTTTGGTAATTCAGTGCCCTGCAACAATTCAGAGGGAAGTTACGATTTTAGTGCTCATAATGCCGTAGCTAATTTTGCTTATGCAACAGATTCTGAATTCAGAGCTATCAGAGACAATGCAAGCTATGCCGGCAGTCGTAAGACTAAAAAGGTTGGAGACAGAACCTATGTTTTTTATAATGGAAATAATTATCTGCCGGTAAGATATCTTATTGCTGATGATGCAAGAGCCAAGATTGATGCTATTTTCAGTGCAAGTGCTGATACTTCAGATCCTACAACATCATTTGTAGAATATGAGAACTGGGAGAAGAAGTGATGAGAGGAGCAACGTATATGAAAAAAATCTTGAAAAATAATAAAGGATTCTCGTTGCTTGAGCTGTTAATTGTCATCACCGTTTCATTGATACTGGTAGGTGGCGCTGTGATTGGAATAAATTTAGTCCATAACGCAAATGTTAACAGTGCAGCGGAAAGACTTGAGTCTGCGTTTAATTCTGCCAGAAGCATATCAATGGCTAAGGGACAGAATGCTGGAGCAATTACATTCAGGGTAGTGGGAGAAAGCGTATATGCTTATATCGGCGACCCGGAATATGGAAGAGGAGATACTGTTACCACATCGGAAATGGAACTAATTTGCACAGGTGCACTTACTGCTCATGCGGATGTGGATATTGGAGCTTCAGGGAACCCTGATATTACAGGTATTAATGTTGATGATCCGACAGATATAGCTGATAAGTTTACATTATGCTTTAATTCAGCCGGTGAGATGTTTAAATATAATGATGGCGGCACCCTTCAAGAATACAAAGATATTTCGGCGCTTAAGTTTACATTTAGAAAGGGTTTAACAGGAAAACGCGTGGCTATGATGTATATACGTCCGATGACCGGATATACTGACGTGGTTCTGTTTGCACTGCCGTAATGGGAGGTTATTATGAAGATTAAACATGACAATAAGGGCTTTACATTGGTTGAACTCCTTGTAGCGGTTGCTGTACTTGTGATCGTTATGATGGAGCTCTATGCGGTGATAAATAACACTTCTAAGGTTTACCAGATGGGAAATTATGAAGTGTCTCTTCAGATGGAAGCGCAACAGTCTTTTCAGCTTCTTGAAGAATTGATGATAGATGCTAATTCGAAGATTGAATATGATGCTACAAATGATAAGCTGACAATAAGTGGAAATGTAATTAAGGCCGATGGAACACGTGGTGATGAATATAAATATGAAGTTATTTATTACGCAGCCGGTGCAATCGATCCGGAGACCTCGGAGGTTCTTACTTATGGTCGAGTGAAGCTTCTTGTTAAGGGTAGTGTTGCTGCATACGATCATTGGGAGACAGTAGCCGATTATGTTGATTCTTTCGATGTTGATATGTCCCAGTATACAACTGCTGATAAAGTGACTCTCAACATGAAACTTCATAATGAAAGATACTCCTATCAGGCATCTAAGGATGTTTATCTTAGAAATGGTATCGGTGTGAGCGATAATCATTCCACAGCTGATTCGACTGATGCCCAGTACTTTGTTGATTGTAAGAGATTCGGGGTTTATAATCTTAAGGATGTTACAAAGGAGATTGATAACGGAAAGACCACTACATATTCGGATTTCTATTTTGAAGAAAAGAAAGATAAATCAGGCGCTGATAGAAGAAAAACAACGGATTATGAGATTGATTCCGATGGAAAAATAAAGTGTACTTCAACTTTGAATAATAGTTTAAGTGCTTCCAAAGGGCCTATTATAGTAATTGCGACCGGAGGTAAGATTACAGACGTAGATGGTTCAGAAGTTGAGGCATCGGATGCTAAGATCAGCATTAGCACTGATCCTGTAGGAATAGGTGCAAATGGTTACGGTGTAATAATGATCAGATGCGCAAAAACCTCTGTAGAGGGATGCTCGCTTTCGCAGGTTAGAGGAATCAGCCTTGGTGATGCAAAAAAAGTTGAATACAAAATTACCTGTAACTGGAATAGTTCATTAGTTGGTACAGATGAGTTTTCATCAGGCTATAGCAGTGGGGAAAAGAAAAAAACGGATAAAATTTCTGCTGTAGGTTCTGATGGAAATAGTACTCAGCCATTTGGATGGAATGCAGGGGATTCTTGGGATAGTAATCTTAAGAAAGGCTCAAAATCTTATAAGACCTATGGTGGAGAAATAGGTGTTTTTGATACAGAGTCACATTTCTTCTTTGATGTTGATTCAAATGCAATAGGTGTTTCCAGTAAGGGATGGCTTCAGGCGGATGCGTATAAGAATTTCCTTGATTTTACCAATGATAAAAACAGATTAACTGTTACGGCTTATGTAACTTGGGATAATGGTGGATCAGATGTAACAGAAGCTTTCCCTATGGTATTTTTCCCGGATAAACAGGATGGTTCTGATTATTCGTATATTTCTGATACTCAAAGGGATTTCCTGTTGCCTGACACGCTGTGATTCCAGACAGATATATTTAACGGAAAGGATATTATTATGCGTAAGGATAAGAATAAGGGATTTACGCTGGCAGAGTTGCTGATAATAGTGGCTGTTATAGCTATCCTTGTATCGGTTGTTGCTGCTAACTTATTCAAATATATTGAGAAAACTCAGGTGACAGATGATATTGCTTCTGCTCAGGTTATTCAGGCAGCTGTACAGGCAACATTGAATGATGCGTTGCTTAATAAGCAGGTGCAAAAGAGTTCTCTTGCAGGAGCAGGAGATACAAGCTATTTTATCGGAAGTCCGGGAACGGAATTCGTCATAGATCCGGCATTAAATGCTTTAGATGGTGTTACCGGTGCAGTGGTTTTAGCTGATGTGAATGAGAATCTTGGAACATTGCCTGAGTTCAAACTGAAGAAACCGATGAAATCGGGACATGGAGCACCTGCTAAGTGGAGAGTTTTCTGTGATTATTCTGACAAAAATAATCCTAAGGTAAGTGTTTATGTTCAGGATTCTTCAACTAATGATGTTAAGGTGTTACCTGATCCTGATCCCGATTCATTATATTATAAGTATGCCAAGTAAATGATCGGAATAATATGATATAATATAAAAAGACATACCGCATACGGTATGTCTTTTTTAAGCTGTAATCTGTCAAATTATGGCAGGAATCTTATGAAATGGAATAATTTATTATATGAACATAACCATAGTAGGCGGAGGTAATATCGGGACGCAGTTTGCTGTCCATTGTGCCGAGAAGGGACACTCCGTAACCATATTCACATCTAATCCTTCGAGATTTCATAAAGAACTTGAGATTCACAACTCTGAGGGCAGAGTGATCCATAAGGGGACCATTAAAGCCGCGGTAAGCGATCCTGAGGCTGCTTTTTCTGATGCGGATATCATATTTGTAACGATGCCTGCTTTCTGCATGGAGGATAATGCTAAGCGTATTTTCCCTTATGTCCGCAAGGGGACTGTAATATGTCTGACACCCGGAAGCGGAGGCGGAGAATTCTTCTTTAAGCCGTGTGTAGATAAGGGATGCATCCTCATGGGGCTCCAGAGAGTACCTTCCGTATCCAGAATAGTGGAATACGGGCATATCGTTTGCTCGGAAGGCTACAGAGACCGCTTATTTATAAGTACTATTGTCGGCAGGAAGATGTCGGGGGAAGATGATAGCTTTGGTGGCAACACGCATACTGCCGACAACATATATCTATTCCCACAGGGGGTAAGATCAGACATAGACAAATACTGCGCAGACATAATACGAAGCATTTTTGATATTCCCTGCGAGCCTCTTCCCGTATATCTGAATATAACACTCACACCATCCAATCAGATATTACATACCTCTAGGCTTAGATCCATGCTTTCTGATTATCATGAAGGTAAGGTTTACGACAGATTGCCATTATTTTACGGAGAATGGGACGAGTCTTCATCAGAGCTTTTACTTAATTGTGATGAGGAAGTTCAGCTGATCTGCAGAAGTATCGGAGAGTTTGATCTGTCGGGGGTCAGATCTCTTAAGGAGCATTATGGGGCTTCTGATGTCAGATCGATGACCGATAAGCTAAGAAGCATTAAAAGTCTGAACAACCTTCCCACGCCCGTTAAGAGAGTGGATGGAGGAGTGATACCTGATTTCTCTTCCAGATATTTTGAAGCTGATTTCCCCTATGGATTAGCTGTGGTAAATGAAATAGCACAGCTCGCGGGAGTAAAGGTTCCTAAGATCGAAGCCACACTCGAGTGGTATGAAGGATTATCTCGTATGGTTAAAGATGTGAATATGATATCTTACCATGAATTCAGTCTTGCAAAGTGTGGTATTCATTCATATAAAAATCTGATCGATTTTTACAGATAGAATTTTTTGTGGTAATATAGCAGGCGTTGCGTAAAAATCCGGAAATAAGATAAAGAAGAAAAAGAAATGTTGCTATATATCGATCCCGGAACCGGGAGCATGTTATTTACCATATTGTTAGGTGTTCTGAGTGCCGGAGTGTACTTTATCCGCGGCCTGGTGCTTAAGATCAAATATTCCATAGGAAGCGGAAAGCGGACCAAGGATGATGATGAAAACATTCCCGAGTTCGTGATCTTTTCCGATCATAAGAGATACTGGAATATCTTTGAACCCATCTGCAGAGAAATGGAGAAGCGCGGTAAGGAAGTGGTTTATCTGACCGCTTCATCCGACGATCCTGCTCTTGATTCCGATCTTTCAAATGTAAAAGCTAAATTTCTTGGTGAGGGCAACAAAACCTATGCTGCTCTTAATTTTCTTAAGGCGAAGATAGTTTTATCTACCACGCCTTCTCTTGACGTATTTCAATGGAAGCGTTCCAGGGACGTGAGATACTATGTTCATATTCCCCATTCAGCCGGTAATTTAAGTCTCTACAGGATGTACGGTCTTGATTATTATGATGCTGTCCTGACCAACGGTGACTTTCAGGAAGATCAGGTTAAAGGCCTTGAAGCAATCCGCAAGATGCCTGCAAAAGAGCTTGTGAGGATAGGAGTCCCTTATCTTGATGAGATGCAGAAAAGACTTGAAGGCGTTTCGGACCGGACAAAAGATAGCAACAAAGATAGTCTCAAGGCCAGCACCGATGCCGGTACCAAATTTGATAATTCAAATGATTCCACAAACGATCCCAACAACGGCAACCAGCAGGGTGCTCAACATGATGACCAACATGGTATTCATCAAGATATAGAAAAAAAATATACCATCCTTCTTGCCCCTTCCTGGGGAAAGAGCGGCATGCTCTCCCGTTTCGGAGCGGACATATTAAAGGCTCTTAAAGATACCGGTTATCATATTATAGTACGTCCGCATCCGCAGTCCTTTACGGCAGAGAAGAAGATGCTGGATGAACTTATGGAAGAATTCCCTGACAGTGAAGATTTTGAATGGAACAGGGATAATGATAACTTTGAAGTCCTGAAAAAAAGTGATCTGATGATCTCGGATTTCTCCGGAGTAATTTTTGATTTTGCTCTTGTATTCGGAAAGCCTGTCATGTGCACCAAGACAGACTTTGACCTGAATCCTTATGATGCATCCTGGCTTGAAGGGGAACCCTGGACTTTCAGCGCTTTTCCGAAGCTCGGTCATATCCTTACGGAAGAGGGCATATCCGACATAAAGAGTCTTATCAATGATTCCATCGAAAGCGATGAATATAAGAAGAGCAGGGAAGAAGTAAGAGACGCTATGTGGCAGCACAGAGGCCATGGCGCAGAAGACGTGGCGGATTATCTGATCAGGAAATCGGCTGAGCTGGATGGGGAATAACCGTATAGATAGATCCGCCTTTTGTTCGGTGAACAATAGGTGTGACCACAGCCCGTATGCAGGAAGTTGTAGAAATAGTAAACAGAAAAGAGATATAAGAAAGTGACATTCGGAACAATTCTTTACACGTTAATAGTGCGGCCCTTAGGCCTTTTATTCGAAGCCATCCTGGTGGCGGGATTGCAGCTGACGGGGAAGCCCTGGCAGGCTATCATCTTCTTAAGCCTGATGGTAAATATACTTGCACTTCCGCTTTACCGCCGTGCGGATCGCATGCAGCAAAAGGAGAGGGATGCGGCCAATGAGATAAAGGACAGAAAGCAGCAGATAGAGAAGACCTTTAAGGGTGATGAGCGTTATATGATCCTCAGAACTCTATATCGTCAGAATGATTATAAGCCCTGGTATGTTCTTCGCGGTTCACTTCCGCTTCTGATCCAGGTGCCTATATTCATGGCAGCATACAGGCTGCTTTCGAATCTTGCGCTTCTTGACGGCGCGGCTCTTGGACCCATCGCAGATATGGGACAGCCCGACGGCCTCATTAAGATAGGTGCGCTGACCATTAATCTCCTGCCGGTATTGATGACACTTATCAATTTCATATCCTCTGCTATCTATACAAAGGGATATGACTTTAAGCAGAAGATGCAGCTCTACGGTATTGCGCTCATCTTCCTTTTACTGCTTTACAGATCACCTGCGGGCCTTGTATTTTACTGGACTTTAAACAACCTTTTCTCTCTTTGCAAGAACATCGTCATGTACGGGATCATGGGTAAACATGGCGTGAAGAAAGCTAAAAAAAATATCAGATTAAGTGAAAAGATCAAACTCGCTGCTAAAGCCAAAGAACGTAGTGGCGCAGCTTTATTCCTCGGAGAAGCAATGCTCCTTACCGTACTTATCGGACTTTTTATTCCATCCGGTGTGCTGGCTGCATCTCCTCTTGAATTTGTAGACCTCGCCAATACATTATCTCCCAATCATTATCTGTTACCTTCTCTGGTGCTGGCTGCGGGAAGCTTCCTCTTCTGGCTTCAGGTATTTTACCTGCTCGCACCCTCGAAGGAGAGAAGAGTATGGGAGTTCGTTTCACTCGTTCTTATAGCTATTTTCATGATTAACTTCATGAAGTTCGGAACAGGTAAGGGAACACTTTCTTCTATGTTAGACTTCGATGACGGCCTTGTTATCAAGAAAGTAAGCATAAAAGAAAATTGGATATGGATCGCTGCCTGTGCAGGTGGCATGACACTTGGACTGGCACTGATAAAACTTATGGAGCGCGTTATCCGCAAGTCGTCCGACAAAATATCGGACAATGACTCCGTCGGACAGTCTTCAAAGGTATCATCATCCACTGTGGCTAAGGAATCCCGTAAAGAATCCGACAGAAGCAACCGTCTTACTCTTACTACTGTCATGACATACCTTGTATGGACTGCAGCGGCAGCGCTCCTTATCATGACGGTTAAGAATATGAGAAATGTTTCTGCCGAATATGGCAATTTCTTAACAACAGTTGCAGGTGAGAACGGGGATACCGTAAGCGAAGGGGACGACAGATCCTACAATTTCATTCAGTTATCCGAGAATGGTAAGAATGTCATAGTGCTTATGATGGACCGTGCCATCAACGGTTATATACCTTATATCATGGCAGAGAAGCCTGAACTTGTTGAGCAGTTTGACGGTTTTACATATTATCCGAATACTATTTCATTCGGAGGTCATACCAATTTCGGAGCACCGGCTCTTTTCGGCGGATATGATTATACCGTTGAAGCCATGAACGCAAGAGATGATATGAAGCTTGTAGATAAGCATAATGAAGCTCTTCGCGTGATGCCGGAGATCTTCGGAGATAATGATTATCAGGTAACTGTGATCGACCCGCCTTATACAAACTACAGCTGGATGACGGATTTCTCCATTTATTCGGATCATCCTGAATACAGGCTTTTTTCTGCTTCGGGAAGATTCAATTCGGATCCCGCGCTCTTTGATGAGACCGAGACCATCAGATACAGGAATTTCTTCTGCTACAGCATCATGAAATGCATGCCCCTTAAATGGCAGAACTGGTTTTATTCCGATGCGGCATATCTTGAAGCCAATGTGATATTCCCGTCGGAGAATGCCGATGAGGTTTCGCATATCAGTCAGACCATTACGGA
>Ga0310695_10001955_pt1 | contig 45626 bp, 23 predicted proteins | sample RumenRJG_04DNA_FD_203882 | JGI IMG/M metagenome (GOLD analysis project Ga0310695, IMG submission 203882) | Bovine rumen microbial communities from Lethbridge, Alberta, Canada - RJG_04 (v2) (version 2) | ecosystem: Host-associated > Mammals > Digestive system > Stomach > Rumen | place: Canada... | reverse complement strand
CATATCCATGCTATCGTCAACCGCTACAAGGACGTCGTTTACTGCTGGGATGTAGTCAACGAAGCCATCACCGACGATGTAAAGGCAGAGAACCCCTACCGTCAGAGCCCGATGTACAAGCTCTTTGGCGATGAGTTCATTGCCAAGGCTTTCGAATTTGCCCGTGAGGCAGATCCCAAAGCCCTGCTGTTCTATAACGACTACAACGAGTGCGACCCCGTGAAGAGCAAGCGCATCTTTGAGATGGTGAAGAAGATGAAGGCTGCCGGTGTGCCCATCGATGGTATCGGTATGCAGGGGCACTACAACATCTATGGTCCTACAGAGAAGGAAGTTGACGATGCTATTACCCTCTATAAGTCAGTGGTGAAACACATTCACATAACCGAACTTGACATCCGTGCCAACGAGGAAATGGGCGGACAGTTGCAGTTCAGCCGTGATGGTGTGAATGTTACCGATTCTGTAAAACAACATTCTGCCGACCAGTATGCCCGTGTTTTCCGTGCTTTCCGCAAGCACAAGGATGTCATTGACTGTGTCACTTTCTGGAATCTTGGCGACAAAGACTCATGGGTGGGTGTAGCGAACTATCCATTGCCCTTCGACACCGAATATAAGCCTAAACTGTCTTACGAATACATCCACGATATGAAGGCACCGCTTTGGGATATGCCTAAGCGCCCGGCCCGCAAGCCTCGTCAGGGCGGTCAGGCTCAGAAGCCTCCTTTCAAGCCCGAACTAGCATTCCCTGAGTCGGAAGGTGTCAAGGAAGACTTTGTACCTTCTGTCATGAACCAGCCAGGACAGCTGTTCCCACAGGTAAACTCTCAGGGTTATGTTCGCTTCCGTGTCGATATGCCTGATGCCAAAGAGATTGTGGTCAGCCTCGGTTTAGGCGGACGCGGCGGTACGAAACTCCACAAGACCTACGACGGTTCTTTTGTGGGCCAGACAGAAGGTCCGATGGACGAAGGCTTCCACTATTATCATCTGACTGTTGACGGTGGTATTGTCAACGACCCCGGCACCAATAATTATTTCGGTTCATGCCGTTGGGAGAGTGGTATTGAGATTCCCGCCCATGACCAGGCATTCTATGCCTGTCGCATGGATGTTCCTCATGGAAACGTTCAGCAGGTATTGTTCCCATCTAAGAGCACCAACACTGTTCGCCGTGCCTTCGTTTATACCCCTCCAACGTATGGTAAGAATCCAAAAGAGAAGTTTCCCGTACTCTATTTGCAGCACGGTTGGGGTGAGGACGAGACAGCCTGGAGCACGCAGGGACATGCCAATCTCATCATGGACAACCTGATTGCCGACGGCAAAATCAAGCCATTCATCATCGTGATGACATACGGTATGACCAATGATGTCAAGTTCGGTGGTCTGCATGAGTTCACTGCCAAGGAGTTTGAGACGGTTCTCGTTGACGAGCTTGTACCTTATATAGATGCCAACTTCCAGACCAAAGCCGACAAGTGGAACCGTGCCATGGCAGGTCTGTCAATGGGTGGTTTCGAGACGAAGCTCATCACCTTGCGTCGTCCTGAGGTATTCGGCTACTATGGTCTGCTGAGTGGTGGACAGTATGAGCCCAAGGACATCAAGGACAAGAAGCAGGTAAAGGTGATTTTCCAGAGCTGCGGTTCCAAGGAACGTCCTGATGCCATCAATGAATCTACCGCCCGTCTGAAGGAAGCAGGCTTTGATGCTCATGGTTACATATCAGAAGGCACCGCCCATGAATTCCTTACCTGGCGCCGCAGCCTCTACCAGATGGCACAGTTACTATTTAAGTAAGATATATGCTGAAAAATCTGTTTTCCTCTATATTCCTTGTTGGCTGTGGGCTATGCGCCCATGGCCAACAATTGCCTTTGGTGCAGGTGAGGATGTGCGAGACTTGTCGTGTATTTTTACCAATCGGCCAGAAAGTGCTAAGAGAGGCTAAAAACAGGGGCTCGAGCCAATCGATGCATTGGCTCGAGAGAAAACATGATTTGGCTCGAGCCAAATCATCGAATCACTCGAGACCGAAATTCACTGTCATTACTTTTGTAAGCATTCGATACTAAGATAATCGAAAAGTCTCTGGATAAGCGAGCCTTGCGTTTTTGATAGACTCATCTACTCTCACGAGCCGATAATCCCTAAATAACATTTTAATTTCATTTTAATTATCAAGAAAATGGCAAAAAAAAAACAATATTCTTAAAATTTAGTACAAAACTACCAAAACTCGCCCCGCATTATGATAATGCGGGGCGAGTATATAAATCAACTTAAGTCCTGAAACTAATTTTATCCTCTTCGGCCTAACAGTAGTTTTCCAAACCCATCACATCAATAACGTCATCACCTGGATATTCTTGCAGATAAGTTTTATCATCTATCACACTATCTGTTTTCACAGAATAAGCATATAACGCATTGACAACGTTCTTCTCTCGGAATCTACGAATCACCTTTTTAATATATTCTTAATTTATGATCTTATTTCAAACTTGGCAATTGGTCACGGGTAATGACATTGCTATTCTTTAATGCATCACTCCACCAACTATTACTGCACAGATTGGCACCATACCACACCATAAAGTGTCCCCACTTAGCACCCGTATTCCAACAGTCGCTGATATTAGCGTATGGAGTGTTCGTGCTATTATCAATGCCACACTCGGAAAGCACTACCATCTTATTGGGATAACGAGCCTGTATCTCACGGAACTCTTGTTCGTTCTTCGCTGCTGTATAGCCGTAAAGATCACGACCTACTATATCCACATACTGGTCTCCGGGATACCAATCAGAATCGGCATTATACTGGTTGGCATCACCATTATAGTTCTGCGTAGTCCATATCCATATCAGGTTGTTCACGCCCTTACTCTTGAAATAGTCGAACATGGTAATCCAGAGCTTCTTACATATATCAGCACCATCATAGCCCCACCAGAACCAGGATTTTGTCCAAGTAGCCTGTTGCTTGTAAGTAGCATTACCGGCAGCTTCATGGAATGGGCGCCACGTAGCAGCGATACCGGCATCCTGTAACTTCAAAAGCACAGCTACCACCTTATCCATTTGCTGATAGAACCACTTGTTCTCCCAAGAGCCCTCAGTAAACACATTCGTCGCACGGAACGATGTCTCGCTGGGCGTACAGGTCACACCAGAGCCGTCAACTCCAGGCGTAGTACTTGCATTGACGGGGACATTGAAGTGCCACATCAGCTGTACGATACCACCGGCATCCGCCCACTCCTTAACAGGAGTAATATCGTTATAGTTTATCCAGTTGTTTTCGGGAACGTAGATATGGATAAAGTCATAACAGTTCATGGCAGGGTATTTTCCTGTTGCTGACTTAATATTGTCGGCTATCTTGTGGTTCCAGTTTACTTCTGCCATCACACTGGAGATAACCTTCTGTCCATACTGTTCTACAAAATAAGAATAAAGTTTCTTGGCAGATTCTGTTGTTGCCACAACTGGAGTAGAAGCTATATCAGTATTCACAGGAGCAGCAGCTGCCACCGTTGTAAAACTGAAACTATAGGCACCTGCACCTTGCGAGTTAGCATTGGTCACCAAATCCTTAGGAATCGTGATGGCTACCGTCTTGCTATTCTCCGGACAATTTGCCGTCATCTTTACCTCCTTGCCAGAAGCAGACAATGCAGTTATAGTACCGCCAGAAATCTGAATTTTTGATTTATCAGTAGAAGCCAGTTGAACTGTCTGGTCGTAGGTCACCGTAATAGCGACATCACCGATAGCTATATCCGTAGCTCCATTAGCAGGCGTTACAGACGACACGACAGGGGCAGAAGTCGTTGGTGTTGGATTACCACCTCCACTACCACCTGCCGAACTGCCTGCGTCATCACCTCCACCGCATCCAAGCATCATCCAAGATGCTATTGCCATTAATATAAGATTCATTTTTGTCATTCTTGATTGAATTTAAGATAATACTGCAAAGATACGAAATAATTTTGTATCTGCATTAGCTTTTCTTGTTTTTTTCTGTTATAAATCAAGTTAACCCTACCTAATTATTATATATAAGGTATATAGGGATTTGTTGAAAAACATTCGAAAAACAATAAAAAAAACAAGAAAATATAAAAAATGTCAAGAAAAAAATGCGCTGTTTCGTAAAATTGTATTATCTTTGCAAAGTGAATGTATGCGTCCACAAAAAAAACGCTAAAATAACTATTAACGAATATTAAACCAATTAACAAGAACCATGCCATAGGAAGTAAAATTGCAGAAACAGCCATTGTGAGCCCAAGGAGCTTGACATGGATAGGGGAATAATGTCCTCTTAGATTGATTTAAACAACGTATAAATAATTAATACTAACATATCATTTAAACCTTTTAGTATGAAAATTAAGTGTAAATCTTATCTCTTGGGGTTATTGGCACTATGGTGCCTTTTGCCCAGTGTGTCTTTTGCCCAGAATCTCCGGGTAGAAGGTCAGGTGAAAGATGAGAAAGGTGAGCCCATGATTGGTGTTTCCGTTGTTGTAGTTGGCACGGGAACAGGTGTTGTCACTGATCTCGATGGCAATTTTGTGTTGCCCTCTGTTTCACAAAAAGCGACTTTGGAGTTTTCCTACATCGGCTATCTTACTAAGCAGCAGAAGCCCAGTCGCAGTATGACCATTACGATGCAGCCAGACATGCAGAGTTTGGACGAAGTAGTGGTGATTGCCTATGGACAGCAGAAGAAGGTAACTATTACGGGGGCCGTTTCTGCTGTAGGTGGTGAAGAGTTGCTTAAAGCACCTGTTGCCAACGTCGCAAATGCCTTACAAGGTAAGCTGCCAGGTATCACGGTAGTTCAACCTTCTGGTATGCCAGGTGACGATGCTCCAACCATCCGCGTTCGTGGTACTGGTTCTCTAAACGATGCAACCCCGTTGGTGCTTGTCGATGGTGTAGAACGTCCGTTCAGCCAATTGGATCCGAATGAAATTCAGGATATTTCTATTTTGAAGGACGCTTCGGCAACAGCAGTATTCGGTGTACGTGGTGCTAACGGTGTTATCTTGGTTACTACCAAGCGTGGTACACCAGGAAAGGCCTCTGTGACCGTTTCTGCCAGTGCAGCTATTCAGCAGATTTCCCAATTCGTTGATTTTGCTGACTCCTACACTTATGGAAAGTTGTGGAACTATACCGCTATCACGGATGCACTGCCCATGAGTCAGTGGCCAGGTACCACCAATATTACCGACTATACCCCATATGCCAATACAGGTATTAAGTTCAGTCAGGAGGTGATGGACCATTTCCGCAAAGGCGACATGCCTACCACCTTCCCCAATACAGACTGGATTAAATATATGATGAAAGATGCTGCATGGCAGGAACAGGTGAATGTCAATGTAAGCGGTGGTACGGAGAAAGTAAGATACTTTATTTCTGCCGGTTTCCTAAACCAGAACTCCCTCTTCAAGACCTTTTCTAAGAATGACGATGAGACCTTTAAGTTCAATCGATTCAACTATCGTGCCAACTTGGATATCGATGTATCTAAATATAGCCAGTTAGCGCTCACCTTAGGTGGACGTGTTCAGAACCGCACCACAATGGGTAGCGGTGAGGGATTCATCTTCCGCTATTTACAAGGTGCAACTCCATACGCTGGTATTGGTGTTGACAGTGAAGGTCGTCATATTATTGCAGATAAAAACATTGTAGGAACTTACGATCGTGATGCCCTCTCCAACTATTATGACTTGGGTTATCAAAACGAGAGTACTAATGCGCTGAACCTTGACCTTCAGTACAAATTGGATTTGAGTTTCATAACCCCAGGCTTGGATTTCAAGATCAAGGGGTCATACAATACTGAGTACACTGCCCGAAAGGACCGTCAAAACGGATTTGGTACAGGTGTCACCTATGTGGCAACACTTGTGGACGGGAAAGAAGTGCTCCGCAAAGAAGGCATCACTTGGCCTATCCCATATAGAGAAGCAAAATGGGGTAGTCGTAACTGGTATGCTGAGGCGAGCTTCAACTATGCCCGTAAGTTCGGAAAGCATAATGTAGGTGCTTTGTTGCTTTACAACCAGAGCAAGACTTATTATCCCTGGGACTCAGATGGTAGCTTGTATGAATCTATACCTAAAGGCTATGTAGGATTAGTGGGGCGTATCACTTACGACTATGATACTCGTTATATGATTGATTTCAATATCGGTTACAACGGTTCTGAGAATTTTGCCGAGGGAAAGCGTTATGGTACATTCCCATCATTCTCTGTAGGTTGGATACCATCCAGCGAGAAATTCTGGGAACCTATTAAAAAGTATATCGGTTATCTTAAACTGCGTGGATCTTGGGGTAAGGTAGGTAATGATAACACCAATGGAGCCCGCTTCCTCTATCTGCCAGGTGCATGGCAGTTCTATTCAGGAACAATGACAGGAAATCCACAGAATCGCGGTACAAACTTCGGAACGAGTGGTGGTTGGCTACAGGCTGTAAAAGAGCTGACTGCAGGTAATCCAAATGTCACTTGGGAGACTGCTTCTAAGTTTAATATTGGTTTGGATGCCGCATTCATAAATGACCGCCTGACGGTGAACTTCGATATGTTCTGGGAAGATCGTAAGGACATCTTGGTATCAAATGCCTCTCTGCTTCCTGCTGTGACTAGTCTGCCTGTAAGCTATGTAAACGAGGGTCGTGTAAAGAACCACGGTTATGAGTTGACGTTGAGATGGGCAGACCAGATTGGCGATTTCCGCTATAGCATCAGCCCAAGTATTGCCTTTGCTAGAAATAAGGTGATCGAGATGCTTGAGGTACCACCTATGTATGACTATCTGAGTCATACCGGACTGCCCGTAGGACAACCTTTCGGCTATGAACTCTTTGAATTCTATCAGGAAGGGACCGAGGATCGCTATAAGGCACAATATGGTGTTGACATGCCTGACCAAAATATTGAATTGAAACATGGTGATGCTGTATATGTTGACTTGAATGGTGACGGTGTCGTTGACCAAAATGACCAGAAGCCTCTTGGTTATACAACTAACCCAGAAATCACATGGTCCATCAATGCAAGTCTGAACTGGAAGGGAATTGACTTCTCTATGCTGTGGGTAGGTGCCGATAACACCAGCCGAACACTGAACGGATACTTCCGTGACCAGTTTGGTTCTACCAATACTTCTGCTTTGGTACAGTGGGTTGCAGAAAACTCTTGGACGGAGGATAATCCAAATGCAATCCTTCCTCGTATTTCGTTTACTAACCGTGTTCATAACAACCGTGACTCACGTGCTTGGATGGTTAACTCAAAATATGTGCGTCTGAAGAACTTGGAACTTGGCTATACTATTAACAAGCCAAAGTGGTTACCCCTGCTTAACTACGTAAGATTCTATGTATCTGGACAGAACTTGTTAACATTTGCAGACTTCAAGGGTAATGACCCTGAAGCTCCAGGTACAGGACTTGATCTCGGTATGCGTTATCCGATGACACGTGTATATAATTTCGGAATGCAAATTAACTTCTGATAAATTGAATGACAAGAAGATTAGAAAATTATGAAAAAGATATTTAATTACATATTAACATTGGCGATGTCGATTAGCATCTTCACTGCGTGCGTCGACGATATCAATGTGGGTAATGCTTTCTTGGAGAAATCTCCAGGTGTCGATGTAAATGTCGACACGGTGTTCTCTAAGGCAGAATATGCTCGCAATTTCCTGTGGAGTGCTTATGGCCAGATTTACTGCATCTACACAACAGGAAACACGATGAATGGTACGCCTATTGATGCCCTTTCAGACTCTTATCATTGTTATTGCGGATGGGGCGGTCCTAAGCAGACCTACTACACAGGAAACTTGACAGAGGATAGTCAAGATAATCCAAATGGTAACTATCAGGGAAAATTTGCCTATAAGACAGGTAACCCAGACGGTGATGGTCGTATTTCTATTTATGAGACCGTACGCAAATGCTGGCAGTTGATTGAGAATCTTGAGAAAGTTCCCGACATGTCTGATGCAGAGAAAAGTCGTCTGCGTGGTGAAGCCTATACGATTATGGCTAGCCGTTACTTCGATGCCTTCCGTAATTTCGGTGGACTCTGTCTCGTAAAAAAGGCGTATGCCGTAGGAGAGGGTTTCGAAGAGGGACGTGCTACAGCCTTCAAGACTGTCGAGTTCATCGACTCGCTACTTGATTGTGCTATCAAGGAGCCAGGATTCATCTGGAATGTTCCTAATAGTGATATCGGTCAGTGGTCTGGGCGTCTGACACGTGCTTCTGCTCGTGCACTTCGTGCTAAGTTGTGGATGCATGCCGCATCTCCTCTTTTCAATAGTGCAGCCCCCTATATTACTTATGATAAAAAGCCAACTGGTTTAGAAACAGAGGAACATGTATGGTTCGGCAAAGAAGACCCAACGTTGTGGAACAGATGCTTGCAGTATTGCAATGATTTCTTTGATGATAATGCAGCCAATGGCAACTATTACCAGTTGGTTCAACCAGAAACCCAGGATGAGGCAGGTTATCGTATGGCTTATCGCCGTGCTTATCGTTATCGTAACAACGAGACCCGTCATGAGAAGCTCTTTGATGCCCATCCTTCGATATATCTGTCCGATGATGTCGTAAATGGCTCCAGAGAAAATCACTGGGGATGGGGTTGGGACGGTTTCTGTCTTGACGGTCTTCGCCAGGGGGGGTGTGTTCCTACCAACGAGTTGATGGAATGCTTTGGTATGCAGGATGGTCGTGACTTCCCCTATTCGGATATCTATGGACCTGGCAAGAATCCTACAGGTATCGATATCTTTGCTGATCGTGACCCACGTTTGTATGAGACGATGCTAGTTCCTAGACAGTCCCTGCCAGCAGGCTTAGACTATGCTGGTCAAAGTTACGCTGACACATGGGTCGGAGGTGCAATGTATAATAATAAGGATAAATTCGGAGACTATAGCAGTGATGACTGCGCATCAGGTTACAGAAAGTTTAAGTGGATGCTTGATTATACGAACGATAGAATGAATGATGACTATATCGGCGTTTCATATATCCGTCTTGCAGAGGTTTACCTAATACGTGCAGAGGCAAAGGCTGAGACTGGTGATCTCCGTGGTGCGCTTGACGACTTGCATGTTGTTCGTAGCCGTGTGGGATTAGGTCGTCTTGAAACCATGAATCCAAGTCTGAATCTGACCTCTAACAAAGAGAATCTGATTAAAGAGATTCTCCGTGAGCGTAACTGCGAAATTGGTGCTGAGTGTGGTGACCGCGTTTACGATATGATTCGCCGCAAGTGTCAGGATTTGTTTACTAAACCACTTCATGAGATTAGGATTTATCGTCTGGATGATGCAGGCAATCGTATCACTGATGGTGACACGCAGTGGGATCCATCTACACCATGGCCTAAGTTTGAATACGAAAAGCCTCAGATTATTAATGGTGCCCGTCGCTGGTGGGATCCAGGCTACTGGACCAATAAATGGTATCTTGACCCAGTTTCTCGTAATGAGGTTCAGAAGGGATATGGACTTACCCAGAATCCTGGCTGGTAATTTTTCCAATTGAAAATTTGAAAATTGAAAATATTATGAAAATAAGAAACATTTTTATATATACCTTAGTGGGACTCTGCGGTGCTCCAATTTCGGCGAATGCCCAAGTTACACTAAGCGACAAACAGTCGCAAAAGGTAGATTTAGGCTATGGCGTTGAGCAGACAGAGTTTCTCACAACAGCGGCAGTAACAACGATTACCGCAGAAGAGTTAAGTCGTACATCTGCAATTAGCCTGGCAGATGCCCTATATGGAAAGCTTCTTGGTCTGAATGCCTACCAAAACACAGGATTCAAAGGTGAGGAGGGTCGAGGTGCTACGTTTAATATCCGTGGTGTCCAGACGACTGGTGAACGAGACATCCTAATTCTTGTCGATGGTGTGGAACGTCCTATTGATCGCCTCTCTGTCGAGGAGGTGGAGAGTGTTACCGTACTGAAAGACGCAGCTGCCGTAGCACTTTACGGCCATGAGGGTATCAATGGAGTACTGCTAGTTAAGACAAAGCATGGCGGAAAAGATGGCAAATACCATTTCAAAGTGGGACTCTCTCACAAATTCCAATTTGACCCCAAGACAGCAGATATGGTAAATGCTTATGACTATGCAAACGCACTAAACCAGGCTCGTCTGAACGATGGAGGTACGCCTGCCTATACAAACGATGAGTTGGAGAAGTTTAAGGATGGCAGTGACCCCTATGTTTATCCTAACGTCAATTGGAAGGACCAAGTGTTCAAGAACACGGCACATGAGTCGAATGCCTACTTGTCTTTCTTCGGTGGTACGGAAAAGGTGCAGTATTATGCACAACTTAATTATACAGATGCTCGTGGATTATATAAGAACCCCGATCAGGGCGACTTTAATTCACAGTTGAAGTACTCCAAACTGAATATCCGTGCAAACGTAGATTTTCATGTCAGCAAAACCACTAGAATAAGTGCGAACGTACTGGGTATTTTGATGGAGACTAATGGTGTTCCAAATATCAATTCCAATGATGCATGGTGGCATCTCTATAAGGTGCCAGCCCTTGCATTCCCTGTTAAGACGGCTGGTGGTGTATGGGGCGGTAGCCAAACTTACGGCAACAACAACCTCTTGGCGAAGTCACAGGGTGCAGGTTTTATGAAGACGCATCAGCGTCAGATTTGGGCTAACATGACATTGGAGCAAGACCTTGATGTTATCACTAAGGGCTTGAAATTCTACGTGGGTGCTTCGTATGACAACTCTTCTAATACCATTGAGACCCGCTCAAAGGGTTATCAGTACGGTTGGAATTACTATGATACCGCTGGTGCTTTACAGGAGACTGTGATGGGTACGGTAGAGGACAAACTATTATTCAAACACTGGGTTGATTCGCAATGGCGTATCGCAACCTTCAATGCCGGTTTCAAGTATGCCACACAGTTGAATAATGGTGATAACCTCGCAGCTAATGCCAACTACAATGTGAAAGGTGAAATCCGCGATGGGCAGAACAATACGTTCTATCGCACCAACTGGCAGTTAGCTTTGCACTATGACCACGCTAACAAGTTCATGGCTGATGTTGTTTTGGCTGCCAATGGTTCAAACCGCAGTTACCCTGCCAAATGGGCCTTCTCACCCACAATGGGTTTAGGCTACATCTATGCCAACAAGCCTGATGGCAAGATTATTAACTATGGTAAGGTTCGCCTTTCAGGTGGTATCCAGCACACGGACTACGTACCCGCAGCCGGACTTTGGCTTGCTCGTTGGAATAATGGTCATGGCAATTTCTGGTATGGTCAGAATTTCACAAGTTCATGGGGTGCATTCCTAACTCAGTTCCCCACTGATAATTTTGCCCAAGAAGTTGCGTACAAGACCAACTTAGGTACCGACCTGAGATTGTTCAATTCATTGGACGTAACATTAGATCTGTTCTACCAGCAACGTCGTAACATTCTGGTAAGTGCTGGCTCACTTAACTCAAGTGTTGTAGGTATCCAGTCATCATACGATGATAAGGGTCGAGTTGCAAGTTGGGGTATGGAACTGGGGCTGCGTTATGCCAAGACCTTCAACAATGGTTTGAATGTCAATGCCGGTTTCACTTTCTCAACAGTGAAGAACAAAATCTTAGAGTGGATTGAGAATCCTGCATACCCCAACCTCTCTTTAGTTGACGGTCGTGCTGATTATGAGCGTGGTCTTATCGCTTTGGGCTTCTTCCAGAGCCAGGAGGAAATCGATAATAGTCCTGTTCAACAGTTTGGTCAGGTGAAAGTGGGCGACATCAAGTATAAGGATGTCAACGAAGACGGTGTCATCAATCAGAACGACTTTGTAGCTCAGGACTATGGCAATGCTTTCCCAACAGTGAACTATGCTTTCACAATTGGAGCAGAGTATAAGGGATTTGGTATTAATGCCACATTCCAGGGCGCAGCACATCAGGTGAAGAATCTGCGCTACGTGGACGGTGTGTGGGGAGCTCTCTCAGACAGCCGTAACCTCTCTCAGGAATACTACAATAACTGTTTCGACGTAGCCGGAGCCAATGCACTCTATCCACGTCTGTCAACAGAGAATGTGGCTAACAATGCCCAGAACTCAACCATCTGGTACCGTAACGCCAGTTGGTTTAAGATGCGCGATTGTGAGATCTACTACAAGTTACCTGCTAAAGCCATTGAGCCATTGAAGATTACCTGCGCTAAGATATTTGTACAGGGACAGAATCTCTTGTCTTCAACTAATATCGACGCATTGGATGCAGAGAATCTCAATACGGGTTATCCAGTCATGAAGGCTGTGAATATTGGTCTTTCTGTAGAATTTTGAATAATTCATAATGTATTAAGAATATGATTACAAATAAATATAATAAGGTTGCGATAGGAATATTCACATTCCTCTTACCCCTTGCCTCGTTCCTTTTAACTTCATGTGTCGATCTGGAGTACACAGAAGAGAACAGTCGTGACGAGAAATGGACCTTCACATACTTCAACGAGGGTATAAAGGGCTTGGTATCTGGTGTATATGCACAGGTATACAATAATGAGTTTGAGAATAATAGCGCCTACTTCCTTGCTGGTGCTACCGACGAGGCTCAGTATGCCCTTGAGACAGGAGACATTAATAGTTATGTGAATGGTGGTTGGAGTCCTGCCAATCCTTTTGATAGAGCTTGGACTCAGTCATATACCGCAATTGCTGATGTTAACATGTATCTGGAAAAGATTGACCAGACAGATATCTCTGAATGGGAATACAATTCTTCTTATCAAGACTGGAAGGATCAGATGGAGAAATTCCCCTATGAGTTGCGCTTCCTGAGAGCCTACTTCTACTTCCAGTTGTTCAGGGCTTATGGCGACGTTCCTTTGGTAACAACAACTTTGACCAACGCTCAGGCTAATAATGTTAAGCGTACCCCAGCCGATGAGATTGTAAAGTTCATCGTGGACGAGTGTGATGCCGTCGCACCCTATTTGCCTGTTACATATTCAACAGAAAACGGTGCCGAGATTGGACGTGCAACACGTGCTGCCGTAGCTGCTCTCAAAGCACGTACATTACTGTATGCCGCTTCACCGCTTCACAACCCGACAGGTGATAAGACGAAGTGGGCAAAGGCAGCAGAGGCATGTAAGTACATCCTTGACAATGCCACTGCATGGGGCTTGAAACTTAGTGCTTATGGCTCCTTGTGGGGGCATGACGCCTTCTTCAATCCAGAAATGATCTTCGCTATCGGACGTGGTGATAGCAATGCATTCGAGAAGGCTAACTATCCGATCGGAGTGGAGAATGGCTCTTCTGGTAACTGTCCTACTCAGAGTCTGGTTGACCAGTACGAGTATGCTGACAATGGTGAAACCTTTGCCGAGCGTTATCCTGGTAGTATTGACCTCAGCAGTGTTGATCCTTACGAGGGTCTCGACCCACGCTTCGCCCTCACTGTTGTGAAGAACGGTGATGAGTGGCCAAGCAATGGTGCTCAAAAGAAGGCTATCGAGACATTTGTCGGTGGTTTCAATGCAGCTCCCAAGTATGGTGCAACTCCCACGAGCTATTACCTCAAGAAATTCGTAGATGGCTCCTGTGTGACGACAGCAGATAACCAAACCACTCGTCGTCACTCTTGGATTGTGTTCCGTTTGGGTGAGTTCTACCTTGACTATGCAGAGGCTGTATTTAATGCTACAGGCAGTGCTAATGATGCTACTTACGGTATGACTGCTAATGAAGCTATCAACGTGCTGCGCAATCGTGCTGACATCCAGATGCCGGAATTCACAGAGGATGGCGAAGCATGGGTAAAGCGCTATGAGCGTGAACGTCTGGTAGAGCTGGCTTTCGAGAACCATCGTTTCTGGGATGTACGTCGCTGGAAGAAGGGAGCCCAGTACTTTAAGACCATTCAAGTGGCAAACATCAACAGCAGCCTGATGCTCACACGCTCTACTGTTAACCGTCAATGGGATGACAAGTTTAATTTCTATCCTATTCCACAGTCGGAAATAAAGAAGAATCCTAATTTGACTCAGAATACTGGATGGTAAGTTGAATTGATAATTGAAAAATTGAAAATTATGAAGCATATAATCAATTATTTGGGTACGCTGCTTGCAGTGGTTCTTATAAGTGCCACTTTTACAGCCTGCTCTGAAAACGACGACAATGGTTCGGCTAACGTTGGACTGGGCATCAAGGTGTTCTCTCCTACGAAGGTTGTCACTAACCAGCCAATGACCATCAATGGATCAGGTTTCTCTGCCGCTACAGAAATAGAATTTCCTGGTGGTGTGAAAGTTTCTAATTTCGAGATTGTCAGTGATGACATGATCAGGGTAAATGCGCCATCTGGCATTTCTGCTGAGGGCGGTAAGATAATCGTACGCACCGCTTCGGAGGAGACTGAGTCTCGTTTGCCTTTAACAATAGGGCATACCAATGTGACGGGATTCTCTAAGCAGCCCGGCGAGACTGCTAACGGTGGTGAACAAATTACAGTATTCGGCTCTGACTTAGAGTTCGTCAATGCTGTAGAGTTGCTAGATGCAGAGGGTAATACCTTGTTGATTGACCATAAGGATTTCTATCGTAAAGGCACCAGCAACCTCATATTCACTCTTCCAAAGTTTAATATCTACAAGGGAACGTTTGTTGGGTATATTTATACTTTCGACGGACAGAAGATCCCAATGCCAGAATTGTCTTATGAACCAGCTGCAACTGGTCACTGGGAGTCTCAGGAAATCGACATCTGGAAGGGTGAAGAAGATATGGCTGGTTGGGGTAATAACTGGTCTGTCAAGGCTCAGTGGTTTGCCGACCAAAATGTCGCAGTAGGTGAAAAGATTCGTATTTATCTCGATGTTTATGCTGACAATGCACAAGTAAAAGTAGAGTCTGGAGAATGGTCAGCTCCTCCTATTGCAGGATTACCAGCAGATCAGATTTTCCGTAAAGCAGATTTGTCGCCAGAAGGCTATTGGGAGTTCGAAATTGATGACGCAATTCTTCCTTGGCTACTCAATGGTGACAGTTGGGGGCATGGTGACGCTTTGATACTCCATGGTGAGGGATGTAAGATAGTTAAGATTACCGTTGTTCGTGATGTTTGGGTAGAAGAAGGTGAAGGTGGACCATCAGAGTATGATATTAAGCTGTTTACAGTGTATCAGAACCAAGGTGGAAATACAGAGCCAACACTAGAATATCCATATAAACCATCTTGGAGTGATGATAGTGGTAAGATTCGTATCATGCGTGGCATGGGTGATCCATCTCTCGAAAATCTTGGTCTGACAACCAGCTCTAAGTTCGTTGTTTACAAGGAAGTTGGGACAAAAGGACAGATTCAGTTTAACAATCCTAATTGGGGCGACCTTAACGCAGGATGTAATGACTGGGCTGGTGATAAAGAAACAATTGAAGTGCCTATTACAGAGGACATGCTGAAGTGTATTAATGGTGAAATATCCGATGGATGGAGTAACACAGCATTGATTCTGCAGGGTGACGGACTGACTGTTACCAAGATTGTAATTGTACCTTAAGTTTTTCGATTTATACTTTAGGTGATGCTATAAGAAGATTATTCTTAAAAAAGGGAGTCCGTTTGTATAGCGGACCCTCTTTTTTAACTTAAAAAACGATAACGATTAATGGAAATTGTATGAAAAAACTTTTTACTGTAGTTTTATGCCTGCTTTTTACAGCAAGTCTCCATAGTAATGCAGCAGACTTTGAGACAGCCACTGAAGCTGTGAAGAACATGGGAGTAGGATGGAATCTGGGAAACACCTTAGAGGCAAATGCCCAAAATAAAGAAAACCTTGACCCAACAAAGAGTAACTATTGGGGACAGCAAGGACTTGAGTCTGAGACATGCTGGGGACAGGCCTATGCCACTCCGGAATTACTCCAAATGATGAAAAAAGCTGGTTTCGGAGCCATTCGTGTGCCAGTAACTTGGTATAACCACTTGGACGCTGATGGAAACATAAAAGAAGAGTGGATGGCACGAGTTAAAGAGGTTGTGGGCTACGTCCTCGACCAAGGCATGTACTGTATTATTAATGTTCACCATGATACTGGTGCTGATGAAAGTGGGAAATCCTATCATTGGATTAAGGCTGAATACGCGAACTATACAACCAATAAAGCTAAGTATGAAAAAATCTGGCAGCAGATAGCTACAGCTTTTAAAGACTACGACCAGAAGCTTCTTTTTGAGAGCTATAACGAGATGCTTGACAAATACAGCTCATGGTGCTTTGCTTCATACAACAGTGATGGCGGATATAATGCAACAGATGCCGCCGATGCATATAAGGCAATCAATGCCTATGCTCAAAGTTTTGTTGATGTTGTACGTAAATCAGGAGGTAATAACGCTCAGCGTAATTTGGTGGTGAACACTTATGCAGCATGTTGTGGAAGTGGAACATGGAATACGCATCTGAAAGATCCGTTGTCACAACTGACCGTTCCTACCGACCCGGCAACTGGTCATATAATGGTACAGGTACATGACTATCCTAACATTGAGAATGGCATCAGCAACGTGAAAAAGGAAATTGATGATATGGTAAGTGCATGGAATACATATTTCATCTCAAAAGGTATCCCTATGATTCTTGGTGAATGGGGCAGTGCCAATGTGGATAAAGGTGACGGCAAGACCGACTATGATGTCCGTCGTGACGTGATGCTTGAATTTGCAGATTACATGGTCAAGAAATGTAAGGAGTATAATGTCGCTACCTTCTATTGGATGGGACTCACCGACGGTGTATTCCGCATTCAGCCAGTTTTTAATCAGCCTGATCTTGCGGAAACAATCATCAAGGCCTATCATGGTAGCACCAGTTCTTTTGAATTCCCAACAATAGCAAATCTAAACGGCAGCTTAAATTGCCTTCAAAAAGAGAAAACGATAGATTGGGGTAATGGAATAAGCATTATCAAAAGCGCATTCTCTACCTTTGAGAATACGGTTAAACTTGAATTGTCATATACCGTAACGAGTAATAGTGGACAGAACATTCAATTTAACGATGGCGAGTGGAACACCTTTACCTCTATCTTTATTGACGGGACAGCGAAAGGCGGCACTTACAACCCCCAGGGTACAGTTGGAAATACCTATAATATTACAGTTACTTTCCCTCAGACGGTTTATGACAAACTGTGTCAAAGCGGATTGATAATCCAAGGTAGTAATGTAACCATTACCAAAGCCATGTTAAAAGGTACCATTATCACAGGCATTTCTCCTCTGATAATTAACCGTCCTGCTAATAACACCTTCTATAACATAAAGGGGCAGAGGGTGAATGAGAACTACAAGGGTATCGTGATTAAAAACGGTAAAAAAATCATCCAAAAATAATACAATACTTTCTATTATAATCGAGTAGAAGGAAAACAGAGTAGTTTTCTTCCTACTCGTTTTGTTTTTCTAAATAAACTTTGGTCACTATGCGCCTGTCGCTCATAATGTCAGCTGCTACCCGACGTGCATGAGCATCCACTTTGCGCTTGGTAAAGTCGGGCGTATTATAGGAATCCAACAGGTCACGATAGTAATGCTTAGGGTCACGTTGCGGCAGCATAAAAGGTTTCGTAGCCTTTCCGTTGACAACGGACGAGAGATAAATACGCGAGTAAAGACCATCGTCGCGCCTGCTGGTAAACAGGAACCAGCGGCTATTGTCGGTCCAGTTATGGAAACTCTCTGATTCCGCACTGTTCACCTCGTTAATGGGTTGTGTCGCGCCTGTCTGCAAGTCGAGCAACCAGAGGTCGGCTTCCGAGTGCCAGATGGAGAAATAGCCATAGTCAGCCAGCGTGTACATGATGTATTTACCATCGTAAGACGGACGGGGCCAGGTGACACTCTTGCCCATCTGGTCGGCATGAATCAGGGTATCTACCTGCTGACCGAATCTTCCTGTCTGCTCGTCAAAAGCCACCCGGCAGAGGTTATATCGTTCTTGATCGTAGTCGGTAGGATAAAGTTGCCGCTTGGCAGTGAGGTAGTAGAGCCATTTCCCGTCAGGCGAAAAAACGGGACAGTTTTCCGCCCACAGCAGTTTCATCGTCAGTGTATCTCTCAGAACAGTCTGGCTTTCAGCGTCATAGACGAATACATCGGATTTGGAGTCATACACTTCAATGCGCTTTTGATGAGCAAAATGGAACATCTGACTGGTGACATTGGTCGAGAAAGCACAATAGCGGCCTCCTGGATGCCAATAGGGATAGACCATCGAGCCACCCAGAAATTCGTTCTTGGCCTGCAATAGTTCGTCCTTACCCTTTCGGTGTATAATAGTAGCACCATTGGCACCACGCGCATGAAACACATACTGATCAGGGTTGGTACGATTGGGCGTGTGACAGTTGATGCACATTCCGCCGATATGTGTATTCACCAGCAAAGGCTCCTCATCGAAATTTGAAAGATTACGCTGGTAGATGCCCATTTTACTATATATCTGATAGCTGGGGGGAATACGCCGATAGGTAATTCCCCATTCACCTAATGGCTCGTTGCTGACATAGATGGGAAATTCCTGATAAGCAGTCCACTGCCCATCTTTCTCGGCAAAGACCTGCACCAGGAGTTTTCCTCCCTTATTGTCTTGCAACAGCTGGTGCCATTCGTCAATATCAAAGTCGGCATAGGTGCCATTCGCATGCAGTTCTCCCCCCTTTTCACCTTTCACCGTCACGTCAATCCCCGTCACTTCATCGTCACTCATAGCGAAGTCCAAGGGTGCAATATCTGTAGGAATGGTCACTCCAGTGTAGTCGGGATAAATAGCAGGCAGTTGATTCACCTTCACGGCATTCTGAGGCCGAGAGTGGCATCCTGTCAAAAGAATCAGTAGCAGGGGTAATATATAGCGTAAATCTTTTCTCATACCTTATTATTATATAAAGAACATATCTTCCGCTTTCTGGAATGACTCTTGCGCCTTCTGGAAGAAAGGATGCTGTTGCAGGCGTTCTGGGTGCTCAGCCAGAGGGCGCATTTCCTGAGCCCATTTACTATAGTTGGCTGTCTCTTCCAGAATATCCAAGTATTTCAATGCTACTTGGTAGTTGCCGATAATGAGATTGGTCTCCACCAGTCGTTTGAGAGCTCTTCCGCTTTTGTTGTAGTTTGGTATGAACTCCATCGCTTCAAAGACAGAACGTTGCGCAACAGTAGGCATATTCATCAGCATGGCGATGTCGCTCACCATGAATGCTGCTACCAGACTTTCGAAATTGACCCTCATGTGCAACCCATTCGAACTGAAGATAGCAGGTGCCTGCAGCTCTTCAGGTACCACCATACTGGCAAACAATTCCGTACGATCCATCTGTCCCGTCTCGTAACTGGCTACCTTAACGGCACTGGCTACTGTTACGGAATTCGGATAACGGTATTTCTCTATCATATCGCTCCACGCCCCTAAGCGCATCAGCATATCGCATTCCATTTGCTCGTAGCTCCCTATGTTCCGTTCTGTACCCCAGTAATAGTCAACACCTCTGGCAATTCGTTGAAGCGGATAAGGCGTCACCCACGAACTGCCTAATAAGCAAGCTGCAAATAACGTAGCAGTCAGTGGTACCCAACGGATACAGCAAAGCACCAACAGAATGGCTGCAGGACCGACTAACCAATACATCACGGGTATCATCATGCAACTGGTGATTACTCGTAGTTTCTTGTTCGATGGCATCAGCACCATGACTGCCATTACCAAAATGACAGCGATAGTTGGTGTGAGTGGCACTTCAGGAATCATCGCCAGACGCACTAATGCCAGTGGAACCAGCAGGGAAAGGACAAAACGATAAACGTTTTTCAGGGTTGGAAAGGCCCGTTGCAGCAATTGGGCAGACAACCATTGTTCAACAACAAATAGCACTGCGTAGATTGCAGCTCCACTCATCGGATTCATAAAATATTGCGCCAGAAATTCTCCTATGTACTGTGCCAGTCCTCCAGGAACAGCTACACGCTCCATGAAATACTGACTATTCCATAAGAACAATTGCATTGATTCCCTCATGACCAGCACATAAGGGAAACAGAAATACCAAAAGCAGAAGACTCCTATCAAGGTTAATAGTAAGAGTATCTGTTGTCCAAAAGAAGAAAATAAATTCTTTACTTTCATGTCATATATAATCCGAATGCAAAGATAAAAAGAAAAAAGATAACTTCCAAATCTTTCTTAAGAAATAAAAAAAGGACGCTGCAATCATAGCTGTGTCCTTTCTACAAAATTAACTCACTTTATAACGACCTTCTTACCGTTAACGATGTAAAGACCAGGAGAGAGGTCATCTATGGAATTTGTTGGCATGCGCATACCATTGATGGTAAAAATGCCATTTGAGATGTCACAGGCAGGAGTCATCTTCACCCTTTCGATACCGTCGGCAATACCGCCAAGGCCGCGTACAAAACCGCCGTAGACATGTTTGCGATAGAAATTGAGGTCCCAGATACCCACAGGCTCGCCTTTGCGCCAAGAGTATCCGTCATTGGGCGCATCGGTAGGACACCACTGGCAGATGCCCCATTGTTGTTTGGCAGGAACAGTCTCAAAGAACTTCTTGAAGATAAACTCATAGAAGTCAGCCATCTTTTTGTGTTCCGCTTCTGTCAATTGAGTTGTCTTGACAGGGTTTCCCCATTTGTTTGAGCCACGGACATAGCCCATGTCCAACTCACTGACGCGAACCCATTTGCCAGTTGCCGCCATGAGCTCGAACATCTTGGCGATGTGAGTCTCTGCTTTCTTCTGAAGATTAGCGTCCTCATAGCAACTGATATGCATCTGGGTACCGATACCGTCAATTTTGGTGACTCCATCGGCTTCCCACTTCTTGATCCAGTTGATGAGAGACTTGAGTTTTTTATTGTCATCCCAGTCAGATTCCAGGTTATAATCGTTGATGAATAGTACGATGTCATCAGGTCCATACTTGCGAGCCAAGCGGCAAGCCTGCCGTACATAGTCAATGTCGCCCAGATGGTCCTGCCAGAAGAAATTCTCGCCACCGACATCCCAAGAACCTTTTTTAAACCCAGCAGAGTGCTGAAGGGGGTAATTGCCTTCGCCATCATCACCTTCGCCGGAGATCGCCTCGTTTACGAGATCCCATGCTTTCACTTTTCCATCGCATGCTTCCATCATACCCTTAATCCATTGCTCCATGGCATTGATCAGAATATCATGACGCTCTTGCTGTGTCAGAGGGATCTTCTTACCCTGATATCCTTCAAACTTAATGCTCTTGATATAGATGTCACCAACAAAGTCGCCACACTGAAACAAGAGGAAGTTGTTGTCCATGATAGGCTTGTAGTCGACTTTCACATCCTGCCATTCTGTAGAAAAATTGAAGGCCGGACATGCCTCATCAGTGTATTCAGAATTGAAGTCGCCCAACTTGCTATGCATCGTTCCTGCTTGTGTACCACGAATGGTGATGGTCATTTTGTAATTCTTGTCTTTCTCGAGTTTGATATCCGTCATTGCCTGAATCTGTACATCCCAAAAGTTAGCACATTTTTTTGTGGTATGGATTTTCAGACCATCGGTCGAGTCGAAGGTGACGGTAAATCCATAGGTGGTCTCGTCAGATTTCCACCCGACGCTCTTATTCGTGCGGAAATCCTTGCTGGCCAATTCTGTCCATGTCTCTTCAGAGGTGGGGTCGGTCTTGTCTGCTATGAGACTTGTCAGCCAGCCGATGGGTTGCTGTGAATGCCATGCAAGAACATGACCGTAGACGTTGAGGCCGGCTTCGGTGGCCGCCGTCACATAGTTTTTCACCGTAGCGAAGTTCATCTTACCATTTCCGTCCACGATGCTACCCATCTTCATAGCGTTGCCTGCCACAGTCTCCGTAAAATTCTTATTGGTCATGTTATACACAATACCTTTTTGGAGATAGTCATTGACAATGGTCCCAACTCCAAGTTTAAAATTCGGGAACTTTGAATTGTCAATGTAATCCTTAAGGGCACGGCAATCGTCCAAATATCGATAAGCGTCATTGTTTGGCTTACCCAATTCAAATTTCTCCTGTGCTACAGCCATAGCCCCCATACTGATAATAATCCATAATAAGTAAAACTTCTTCATAATACAAAGATTGATAATAAATAATAGTAAAATTCACTTTATTTTCGTTGCTACACGTTTGTCGCTCATCACCTCTTCAACCGCCTCATGGGAATCGAACGCTACTTTCCGCTTGGTAAAGTCAGGAGTATTGAACGAATAGAAGCTGCTATTGTAATAATCTTTCGGATTTTTCTGGGGCAGCATAAAGGGTTTGGTGAATCGGCCTTTGTCATCAACGGATGCAAAGTAGAGGCGGGAGTATAGTCCGTCGTCACGTCTGCTGGTAAATACAATCCAATGGGAGTTGACATTCCAGTTATGATAACTGTCCGCACGCTGACTGTTGATTTCATCCAGGGGGCGAGCCTCACCTGTCTGTAAGTCAAGCAGCCACTGTTCGCTCTCTTGATGCCAGATGGAGAAATAGCCATAGTCAATCAAAGTAAAGAGCATATATCTGCCGTCGTAGGAAGGACGGGGCCATGTCAGACTTTTTCCCATTGCCACTGCATTGAACAGCGTGTCCACATGGTCACCGTAAGTTCCCGTGTCGGGGTCGAAGGCAATCCTGCACAGGTTATACTTCTCGTCCTTGTAATTCATCGGATATTCCTGCTGCTTGCAGGTTATGTAATACAAGGTTCTGCCGTCAGGCGAGAACACGGGCGAGTTCTCCGACCAGTCCTTGGTCTGGACGAGCGAATCGCTGAGAATCTCGTGTGTCGCAGGGTTATACACAAAAATGTCGGAAGAAAGGTCATACACCTCAATGCGGTTCTCATCGGCAGCATGGAAGTTCTGTCTGGTCTGGTTGGTGGAGAAAGCACAGTATTTTCCCGCCGGATGCCAGTAGGGATAGACCATCGATCCGCCCAACAGCTCATTCTTTGCTTTCAGCCACTCGCGTTTCCCGTCCATCTGTATCATCGTGGCTCCGTGTGCTCCACGGACATGGAACACAAAGCGGCTGGGATCCGTACGGTTGGACATGTGACAGTTCAGACACTGCCCTGTAGCCTGCCGATTATCAAGGATGGTGGTTTCATCAAAATTTGACAAGTCACGCTGATACAGTCCCATGTGGCTGTAAATCTCATATCCTGGGGCAATCCGTCGATAGGTCACGCCCCACTCGTCTAAGTCGTAGGGACTTATAAATATTTTAAAGTCTTTGTATTGTATCCATTTGCTATCTTTGCGTACACAGACGCTAACAGTCAGTTCTCCGCCCTTATTCTGTTCTGTCAGTTGATGCCAGCTGTCTATATCGAAATCGGCATATTCGCCCTGTGTATGCAGTTCGCCGCCCTTAGAACCTGTCACGTGTACATCGACCCTGTCGATGCCCTCGCCAACAACGTCAAAGTTCAGCGGAGCTATTCCCACAGGAACGGTCACCCCGACGTAGTCAGGATAGATAGCAGGCTGCTCTGTTACCATAGTCACATCCTTCGGCTTGGAAGAACAAGCCGTCAACAGCCAACACGCAATGGCTAACAGCCAATAGCCAAATTTATTCCTCATTGTCCCGTGAATTTTTGCAGTAGTTTGACATAGTTTTCCCTGTCACCTGTCAGCACGTAGAATGCCAGCAGATATTCAAAGGCCAGACGATTCTCCGTATTGCCCTTGAAAAGTTTTTCGAGCATCTCGGCAGTCAGGTGGCTGCTGAAGAGGAAATCGTCATGAAAGTTCATCTTGCGCAGATGTCCGTATTCTGGATGCTGGTCGATGGCTTTTTCATTACCCAACAGCAGGAGTGTTTCATCAGCCCATTCCCTGTAGAAAAGTGTTTTCTGTAATGCCATAAGGTACTTTCGAGCCACGTCGTAATCCCCTAATATCAGATAGGTCTGTGCCAGCCGTTTGTAGCAACGGCCACTCTTCTGATAGTCCATAATGGCTTCCTGTGCCTCAAAAAACGTCCGCTGGGCTACGCGGATCATGCCTAACTGATAGAACGCTTCTGCCACAGGCAACGGGCTCGTAGCATCCGTTCCCACATCAGGCAGTAGGCCGGCAACGCCGTTCTGGTTGTAATCAAACAGGTGGTTAACCAGAAAACCATTCTTAGCCAAGGCCAGATTCTGCACTGTTACCCCTATCTGGTTATTGGGCCTTTCTTGGTCGATGGTGCTGAGTATGCGGTTCCACTGCTGATGGCGGGCCATAAAGTCGTATTGCATCACCTTCTCAGCCTTGAAATTGCTGCTCTTCCAGATGAAAGTGCCCATCACTCCAGCTACCAATAGAAACAATAAAACCTGAACCCTGAACCTTGCTCCCTGAACCGTGAACCATGAACCGTGAACCATGAACCGTGCCAGAAGTGGCAGGACGATGGCTGACAGCCAGGCAACATAAAGAAGGGTAGGGAAGACGGTCGGATAGCGATGATAATGGCTGCCGCCCCACGCTGGACCTACCATCCAGTAAAGTAGTGGAACAACAACCGCGAGCGTCATCCACCTTGTTTTTCCTGCCGGTATTTGTATCATTGCCCAAGCTGCCAGCAGAGTAAGCAATACAGCCCACACACCGCCCAACAGTGCATTCTCGTCAAGCAGGAAGAGCCAGAGCAGAAACGAAGGTACAAAGCTGAAGCCATAAAGCCATCCCCACCGAGCCAGTTGCAGCACCAGCAGCTGTACTGCCGACAGCAATAGGGCTATGATGAAAGCACCTACCCAAGCATAAAGGAAAAACTGGGTACAGAAACGTCCCAACAAGTCGGCAATGCCACCAGGCCGTTTGACGATTTCCCACGCATAGTCACTGTCGAAAAGGAAGAGCTGGAACTGTTCCTGATAATGCAGATGGTGTGGGTAGGCCAGTCCGAAAAAGAGCAGGACGGCCACACCGAAAAGGCTTGTGTATAGGATGTGTAGATACTTCATTTGAGGATGGCTCTGCTGAATTCTTCGACACTGACTTTGACAGGTTCCACCATGAACTCAGGTCGGTTATAGCTCTTCAGCAGGAAGGTGTTGAACTCAGGGTCCTCCTGCGGCATGAGGAAGGCCTTTTCTGCCTTCCCATTTTTAAAATATGAGAAATATACACGGCAGAAATTGCCGTCTTCGCGTCGACTGGCAACCATAATCCAATGCCCATTGCTCGACCAACTCGGGTAACTGTCTGGACGGTCCTTGCCGTTAACCTTGGTGAAGTCGATGGCCTTGGTCAAGGGGAATTCCTGACCGAGCGGCATGCAGACAATGTCACCGTCATTGTGCCTGAGATGGAAACAGCCGTACTGACCTATGGAAAAGAGTATATAGCGCCCGTCGGGGCTGATGCGCGACTGGGCCACGCTCTTGTCCAATGAGACCGCATCAAACACCAGTTCTTCATCGCCAAAGTTGTGCGATGTTACGTCGAACGAGCGACGATAGAGGTTGTACTGTATCTTCGAATAGGTGGTCCTGATGTCCTTATCGCGCAATTCTTCAGGCAGAGGTACCGACTTGCAATAATAGAGGTATCTGCCATCTGGCGACCAAGTTGGATATACCTCCAAGAGCGTGGAATCATTACAGATAACACTCACCGAGTCAGCCTCCACGTCGTAAAGAATCAGGTCGCTGGCAAGGTCGAAAACTTCAATCTTGTTGGGGTTCTGTGTATGGAAAACCTGTCGTGTTTTGTTGGTAGAGAAAGCTATTAACTTAGCTGTCGGATGCCATGATGGATAAACACCACCAGAAATGGTATAGTCGCGCTTCAGATTGACCTTCGAAACCTTGCCGTTGTTGACGATGACAGTACCAGCATTGGAGAGGCGCACATGAAAGAGCATATTATCAGTCTTGTAGTTCTGATAGCTATGACAGTTGATACACTGCCCCTTTCTCCTGTCAATGGTGGTAATCTCGTTATTGAAAATCTGTGTTTCTTCGAATGTGGTGAGGTTGCGTTGGGCAATCTCCATGAAGCTCGATGAAACATACGAAGGCTCCATGAGGCGATAAGACACATATTCGTCGATAGGCTCTTTTGCTACATGTATCTCAAACGGGGAGAACGACTGCCACTCGCCCTTTTTCTTACCCCAAACCTCTACTTTGATGCTTTTCCCTTTCGAGACGTCAAGCATGGCATGCCATTCGTCTTCTGGTATCTGCACTTTCACGCCACTGCCGTATGTCTGCCGTTGCCCATTTGGCATGGAAAAACGTGCCACACACTCCTCATACTCGCCATTCGGGAGCATAAAGTTGAGTGGAGCTATATTACAGGGGACGGTGACATTACTATAGTCGGGGAAAATAGCAGGAAGGCAACCTGCATCCTTACTGGATGAGGGTACGTTGGGGTGATTCACACACCCTGACAGGAGCAGGGTTACCACAAGTATTTGGGTACAAATATGAATATGTCTCTTCATTGTTATCTTTTAATGTATGTCATGGCCGATATTGCCTTTTATAACAGGAACTTTTCTTCCAAATATGTTGTACCACCAGTAGGTGTCCCCCCATTCCTTCCACATCTTCTCACCAACCTGCTCAATTGTTACGCCTGGTTTCACCAGTTTTTTCATAGCATCCCAGAAATCTAAGTAGTGGTCATAGATGGCCTGTTGGACGGGAAGCATCATACGTTTCTTTTCCGGAGACTTTTCCAGGAACAATAAATAGGCCTCCTGCGCATGAACGGGGAATTCCTCTTCCATGTGCGTTTTCACATAATTACGAAGTGACGGCCAGAAGCGACGGGAGTCACAGCGCAACATTGAATAGAACAGTGCCTGTTCCGAGGCGACCTTACTAACGGAGTCTGCCCAAAGGCTAATTCCGTTCACTATATAACTGTCGCTGTTTTCAACACCTGTGAGTTCATCGGGGTAGGCAGTCTCCATTTCTTTAATCTTTTTCGTGACCGGAGCCGGCTGCCAATCGCCGTAAAACGGAAGATGATGTATCAGCGTCGTATAGCGTTCCAACAGTTCCCTGTCTCCCATAGCTAAGGCACAGCGAGAGAGTACCTTTAACAAGAAGGGGGAAAAACTGTATTGGACACCGTTCTCGAAATTCAGACGGATAGCCTCGTTCATCATGCCATAGTTATAGTAGATCAAAGGTGATGCTATTTCCAGAAGACTTACATGGAGCGAGTCTGGGTTGGCAATCGGATGGCTACTATTGCCGAACTTGAAGGAACGATCAAGCAGTCCACCCTCGTTCATCAGGGCGACATTCTTGAGAAAGACTATCGTTGTCGTCGGCTTTTTGTTTCCTTCTGCCAGTTTTAAAACCTCCTTCCAATTGTCATCTTCTGCGTAACGCACCATACGCATTTCGTCGATGTAGTTTTGATCACGGAACATCAACGACCAGGTAAAAGAAATACCCGCAACAACACAAAGCACTGGCATAACCAAACGACCAAACGACCAATCTCCCAAACGACCAAACGACCAATCTCCCAAAGGACAAGAAATAAGCACAGAGACGGCACCAAGAGCCCAGAACGGAATAGATAGATGCTCACTACTGTCGAGCAATGTTCTTAAACGAGGCAGCCCAGCCAACACAACATCGTCGAATTTTAGATATGGATAGAACTGAGTATGCCAGATACTGGCAGCAAATATTAACAGCACTATCCCTATTAATTCACGCCAAGTTTTTTTGTCAAGCAATATCAGACATAAAATAAAAAGTAAAGCAAACCACCCAAGTATTGGATAGATGCAGCATCCAATCACATACCAGGCCAAATGCCATTTGCGCGGGGTCTGGCGAGCTATCCACAAGAGCAACAGCATCAATAAATAGCCAATTGACTGCGAGAACCAATAGCCCCTGATGGTGGATATATAAATCCAATAGCCCAAGTCAACAACTGAAGTAAGCAGGCAGGCTACAGGCAAAAGCATCAATGCGGCAGCACTGCCTTGCAATCTAAATGCCTTTACACCAAATATAAAAATGAGTGCCCAAATTACCGCCAACACAATTGTACCAACAGCCGGACGGCAGAAAAGTTGTGTGAGCCATGCTCCCACATACTGCAGCAAGCCGAAGGGCTTCGACATGAGTGCATGAAAGAAGGGTGCCCCATAGATGAACTCAGAGCGATTGTGTGCTGTATAGAACACTTCATGATTGATATACAGGATATATCCTGCGAATAATATGAAAGCCAGCAGGCTTACGTAAAGGCCAGCACCAGACAGTTTGCTTTTATTCATCACTTTCTTGATGTTATAAAAGGCTGGCTCAAGCGAGTGAGCCAGCCCATTAATAATGATTATACCGATAAGGAACTATTATTCCTCATAGTAAACTGAGTTGAGAGTAAAGTGACCTTGCTGACACCAAGGATTTAGTTGATGACCCTGGCCGCCATTACCACTTGCACATATTTTAGCAATCTCCTCAGTGAGTGTAAACTCATTCTGACCTGTCTTCCATTGCTGATCGTCAACACTGAATTGATCCCACCAACCAGACATGAAATGCACTTTTACATCATCGCTGGCATCGGAAATATCGAAAATCAGAGTCTTAAAGCCCCAGTAAACGTCATCAGATAGCTCAGGAAGATGGATGCCCGACCCATCAAAGCGCATATCTTGCCAATCGCCACCAGGAATAGGAACTGAGAATGGTGGTTCCTTTTCTGGATCCTCTCCGTAGATATAGTACCTCACGAGCGGGTCTGTGATTTCTTCACACTGGATACCAGAAAACTCAGTTTCCAACACGGTACCGTCGGCACAAAGAGCGGTTAGTTTGACTGAATGTTCACCCTTTCTCATCTTCTTCTGAGCCACAGTTGATGTAAATTTCTTTCCACCAATTTCCCAGATTGCATTAACAGGTGCCGAGGTCTTACACATGATGACATTACCATTCTTTCCGTTAGGAGCCTTGTCGGTTGTAACAGTAGTCTTTGCAAGAAGTTCTTCAAGCGTGATGGATCCGCCATTGCTGATTTTCTCATGAGTAGGATCGCAAGCAGCAATTGCACAAACCGCAACAAATAGCAAAAATATCTTTTTCATATTGAATACTTTCTAAATATTAATACATTACTCTATATTGTGTCTTATCGTCAGAAGCATCCCAACCAGGATTCTGCTCCATCGCACCATTCATCAAAGTAATCTGAGCCTGAGGCTTTGCTAAGAATCCATTAGTAGCCTTATATCGCTCGGTCCAAGAACAGGTCATGTGTTCCAATGATTGTTTATTAGACTTTTCACCATGGCAGATAACCTGCTTACCTGCCTGAGCCTGAAGAGCCTTTGGAGCATAATCGCTGTTAGAGCAATCCTTACCAGTCCAACGACGCATATCGTTGAAACGAATTCCTTCAAAAGCAAACTCCCAGCGACGCTCATCCTGCACTGCCTTCAGAGAGTAAGGCGTCTCAGGAACACCAGCACGACGTTGTACCTCATTCATATACTGACGTTCGCCTGTTAGTTCAGTGAGCATCAGAAGCACGTCTGCGTAACGCATCAGGTAGTAGTCCTCGAAGTGAGCACCTTGCATTTTATCTCCAAGAGTAGAACTGGTAAAACCTTCACACTTTGTCCACCAAGGGTCATCTTTCGCATCACATGCATCGAGGGTTACACCACAGAATTTCTTTACACCATATCCGGACTCCTCGCAGTCATCCGACTCGTAAGTGTAGTTCTGAAGTTCATTGTCAAAATCTATCAAAGAAGCCTTCTTACGGATATCGGTATATTCATTGCCAGCTCCGCCACTTCGTTCAGCTGCAGACCAGTCATCCCAGATGTTACAAGAGGGAGTTCCCTGTCCCCAACCCATATTGAATGGATAGGTATTATCAGGTTTACCATTACTTTGAGTAGCACCATTACGAAGACCCCAGAATACAGAAAGATAGTTACAATACATACGAGCCGAAGAATAAATACCACCATTCTCAGCTTTTCCATCGATACCCCACGAAGAGGCATTCATAAACTGAACCTGGAAAAGCTCCTCGGTATTACCATTACCCATACCTGGCTGATCGAAGCAGTTCTCAAACTTCATGTCTTTGATAAATTCGTAAGCATGCCCCTCACCATCCTGAGCCTCTTTCCAAAGCAAGCTATTAGAATACTGCCAGAGTGAGCGATAATCCTCACATAGTTTATATCTACCACTGCTGACGATATCCTTTAAAGCATCGATCACATCACTCTGCGAAAGTGAACTTACGGTACAACCCTCCTGCTCTACAAGATTAATTGCAGGAGCCGAACCACTGGCAAGTTCACCGACATTTTTGTAGAAACCTGCCCAGAACATATAGGCACGTGCCATAAATGCCTCAGCAGCATATTTGTTAGCATGACCGTCACCAAATCCTTTTTCTGTTCCCATAAGGTTCTTGGCTGAAACAAAGTCTGACAGAATCTGCGGATAGATAAATTCTTCAGCACTAACCTGCTGCTTCATTTCATCCGTAACAGTGGTAGAAGTAATCAAAGGAATGTCACCGAACAATTGAGTAAGCCATAAGGTATAAAGGCCACGCATGAAGTAAGCCTCACCAAGAAGTTGATTGCGCTGAGATTTCTGAGCATCCGACCAGGTCACATTATCGATGGTCTCAATCGTGTTGTTTGCACGTGAAATACCACCGTAAAGAAGGACAAACGGAGTCTCATATTGATTTACACTCATCTCTACCAAGTTGTGGAGAGATTTAACTTTGTTATCTTGCAAACCACCACTTCCGTAGCAGTTGTCTGACATAACCTCCCACCAGTAGAAAATGTTTTGGTTATCGGCGTCTCCACCGCCCATAGTATTCATGATACTGTAGACAGCCGCAATCTCGGCCTCAACATCTGCAGGCTTACCTGGGAAAGTAGCCTGGGTCAACGCTGTAACACGCGGATCTGTGTCCAGACTATCGTTACAAGATGTAAAGAAGGCTGTTGCTGATAAAACAGCTAATGATGATAAAATATATTTCTTCATAATTTCAATTCTTCAATTTTTCAATTCTACAATATTAGAATTTGATGCTTGCACCAACCAAGAAAGTACGAGATGGTGGGTAAAGGCCCAGGTCAATACCAGAAGCCCAACCATTACCACCTGCAGAGTTACCTACTTCAGGATCGAGGCCGGTATAACCAGTAAATGTAACAAGGTTCTTGGCCTGAACATAGAAGCGGAGCTGCTGGAATGGGCATGATTTCCAGATGTGCTTAAAGTCGTAACCGAGAGTAATTGTCTTAATCTTGAAATAGTCAGCATTCTCCATATAACGAGTAGATACCCAAATAGTATTCTGATGACCAGTAGCTGAAATACGTGGCTGAGAATTTGAAGTACCCTCACCATGCCAGCGGTTCAGAATAGTGGTGTCGTAGTTCTGGTCTGGATCGTCACCGAACGAACGGTAAGAACGCATAATCTGCTGACCGAATGCGCCAAAACCTTCAATACCGAAGTCGAATCCCTTCCAAGAGCAACCAAGGTTGACACCAAGCGTCACGTCTGGATTAGGATTACCAATCTCATGACGGTCGCAGTCATCACCTTCAGCATAAGTAATCTTTCCATCACCATTCCAGTCATCCCAAATGAGGTCACCTGGCTGTGCGTTGTCGAGGACAGCCTTGTTGGCTTTACGTGCAGCATCAATCTGTTCCTGATTCTGCCAAACACCGCTGTAAGACATGCCATAGAAGTAACCGATAGGCTTGCCCTCTTCAGCACGATAGATATACTCAGTACCTTGTGAAAGAACATTGCCAGGACCGTTGATGTAGTGGTTGTCGTTAGCGATACGGGTTACCTTGTTCTTATTGGTAGCAAAGTTAACACCTGCATTGTAGCTAAAGTCCTTACCAATTCTGTCGTTCCAAGAGAGAGCAATCTCAATACCAGTGTTACGAACGTCACCACCATTGATGGCAGCAGGGTTAGTACCGTAGATGGCAAGCAGGTTACCACCGATCAGCCAGTCCTTTGTGGTCTTCTTATACCAGTCGAAGTTCAAGCCCAAACGACTGTTGAGGAAACGTGCATCGAAACCGAAGTCGAGCTGTTCAGAAGTTTCCCAAGTCAAGTCAGGATTTGGAACAATATCAGAATAAGCACCAGTCTGTGGAGTACCAGCTACAGAGGTATTCATGTCAGATCCAAACTTGTAACCGCTGTCACCACTTTTGCCAGAAAGAGCAATAGAAGCCAGATACTGATATTTTGCGATACGGTTGTTACCATTCTGACCCCACGATGCGCGGATTTTGAAGAAATCGAGCCAGCTCTTAGTCTTCTCCATAAATGGCTCGTTAGTAACTACCCAACCAACAGAGAATGAGGGGAATGTTCCCCAACGCTTTCCGTCAGTAAATACACTTGAGCCATCATAACGCAAGGTGACAGTTGCCATGTATTTTTCGTTCCAGTCCCAAGTAATACGACCGAACCACGAAGCAAGATACTCTTCATCATTGGGGTTACCAGTGAGCGTTATATCTCCTGCTGCGAGAGTCTTGAAGTTTGAGAGCCAGGCAGAATCCCAGCCCTTCAAGGTTGCAAGTTGCTGGCCATAGGCAACCTTATTAGAACCACTGATATTTGTGCTCCATGCACTGCTCTGGAAACTCTGACCTACCATAGCAGTTATCTTATGTCCGCTGAAAACAGGAATATCATAGGTAATCGTATTTTCAATCGACCAAGATGTATTTAAAGAAGTATTTTGGTTCGCACTATACTCTTTAACAATAGAGGTACCCGGTGTATGAGCACGGGGCATGCTGAAGTTACGATAAGCCCCAGAGTTCCAGTTGTAGTTGAACTGTGAACGGAATCTCAAACCCTTGATAGGTTGAACAGTGAGGAAGGCTGTTGCATTGGTATTGATATTGCGACTTTCTGCTAAAGAGTTCCAACCACCCTTTGTGAGGTTTTCCCATGGGTTGTTGAACATTCCCGGATTCCATCCCTCACCATATGTAAGTGTTCCATCAGGAGCCTGATAAGCATAAATTTCGCCATTATCTGCAAACTGTGGCATAAGAGGTGAAGTCTGGAGTAAGCTATGAATATAGCTCCAATACATACCATCCTCAGCTAAGTCGTGGTTCTTGCTATAACCAATAGAGATGTTCTCACCAATGGTGATGACATCCAAGTCCTTTACACGGTACAGCACGTGATCGCTGTTGAGGCGAATAGTATGGCGCTTGTAATAAGATGCTTGTTCAGCACCCATGATACCCTCGTTACCTGTATAGGTATAAGACATCATAAACTTAGAACGGTCGCTACCACCAGTCAAAGTCAGAGAATGGTTGTGCTGAACAGCATTTTTGTTCTCAAATACACCCCACCAATCTGTGCCCTGCCAGCCATTTTTGACTTTGTCAAGAATATCCTGAGGAACATAGTCTGCCCAATTTACTCTTGCACCTGAAACATTGAAGTTATACTCGTCAAAGATGGTCATATACTGCTGAGCATTGAGAAGCTGTGGACGCTTATAAGCGTTAGACCAACCAATAGAACCATTGTAAGTCAGCTCAATCTTACCAGCCTTACCCTGTTTTGTGGTAACAAGGATAACACCGTTAGCAGCACGGGCACCATAGATGGCTGCTGATGCAGCATCCTTCAAAATGTCGATACTCTCAATATCGTTGGTATTAATACCGTCAAGGTTACCTCCTGCTACACCGTCGATAACGTACAGAGGCTGAGAGTCACCAGTGGTACCGATACCACGGATGTAAACCTTGTAACCCTTACCAGGCTGTGACGAAGACTGTGTGATCTGTACACCAGGAGTACTAGACTGCATGGCTTCCAGTGCGTTGGTGGTGTTCAGCTTGGCGATGTCATCACCCTTAACCTGAACAGTAGCACCTGTCACCAACTTTTTCTTCATCGTACCATAACCGATAACAACAACGTCGTTCAGCGTTGTGTTGTCTTCCTTCAGAGTAACGTTGATAGTTGATTTTCCGCCTACGTTAACGTTCTGAGTTACATAACCTACGTAAGAGAACACGAGGGTAGCGTCTGAGGCGGCTTTTACGCTGAAATTACCGTCGAAGTCGGTAATCGCACCTTCATTGCTTCCTTGCACTTTGACGGTGGCACCGATAACCGGTTCGCCCGACTCGTCACTTACAGTTCCTTTTACAATACTTTGAGCCAATGCTCCCAGTGGGAACAAACAAAGCAGGAACAGAAGAACTAATGGCTTTTGGATTGAATTAATTTTTCGATTCATACCTTAGTGATTTAAATAAAATATAATAAATAGACTTAAGTATTTTTCTTAGTTGATTGATAAAATACGTTGTAAAATAAGTTAGTCGGGGAAAAACCTCGTCCACGCCAAGCCCCTGGGGCCCGCAATGGTGTAATGAACCTTTTGTCTTATGGCATAGCTTTTAGTTTATATATAAAGTTTTGTTAATAGATGTTTCGACATTTACTGCCTATTTGCAGTTTTCGAGTGCAAATCTAATTAAAATTTTTTAATTGGCAATGCGACTGAATGCTTAATTTGCGAAAATTTTTAATAATTTAACTTTGTTTACCTTTATTAACGTAAACGTTTTCACGACCGAGTAAGTGTAAAATCGACAATATCAGATTCTTAAGTCTTGCCCGGATTCCTTTTTTGTCATTTGTACTAAAAAATGATGTTAGTCCGCTCTCCATGCGTAAAAAATCACCATCTAATTTTTTCATGGTTATCTTGGCATAAATCTGTGTAGTGGTGATGTTCGAGTGGCCTAATATTCGGCTGACGCTTTCTATGGGCATCCCATTGTTCAAAGCCATAATAGCAAACGTATGGCGGGCACAGTGGAAAGAAATCCGCTTGGTGATGCCACATTCCTTCAGGATGATGGGCAACCGCTTGGATACAGTATGATATTCGCACCTATCAAAAATCTGTTCACGTCCCTCTGACGCATATCGGCGGATGATGGCTATAGGTTGTTCCATTAATCTCACCCTATAAGGGATGCCTGTCTTCTTGCGTGCGGAGACTATCCACTGGTGTCCATCTATCTCCTGGATTTCTTATTTCTGCAATTGCCGGATATCGATAAACGACATGCCGGTAAGAGCGGAGAACACAAAAATATCCCTGACATAGGTATCGATTGATAAGGAGAAAGTGTGTTCCATCAACTGCTGCACCTCTGCTTCTGACAGATACTCACGTTCACCGATGTTTTTGGGAATATGAAATTCTGCAAAAGGGCTGACAGGAATAAGTCCCCGCCTAAAAGCCCGCTGCACAACCCCCTTGAGCATCATGCAATTGAGCCAGATGGTGCCACGGTGCAAGTTACGTTCAACACTGAGATAAATGCTGAAGCGTTGCAGAAATTCCAATTGCAGCTCTTCGAGGGGAATATCTTCACGATGTTCCCACGACTGGAGGAAGTCGGCTACATATCCTCTCGCGCGTACCATAATATTATACGAATGCACTGACCGGTCTTTTCCAACACGCATGCGGAATAACTCATTGTCTTCGTCAAATGTTTGGAGCAGCGAAGACGACTGCCCTTTTCGTTTCTTGATGTGTTCCATAATGATAAAAGAGTAATTTTGTGTGTAAAGTTACAAAAAAATATGATAAGTTTTCTTAATACTTAAGTCTATTTATTATATTTTATTTAAATCACTAAGGTATGAATCGAAAAATTAATTCAATCCAAAAGCCATTAGTTCTTCTGTTCCTGCTTTGTTTGTTCCCACTGGGAGCTTTGGCTCAAAGCATCGTGAAAGGAACTGTAAGTGACGAGTCTGGCGAACCGGTTATCGGTGCCACCGTCAAAGTGAAAGGAAGCAATGAAGGCGCGATTACCGACTTTGACGGTAATTACAGCGTAAAGGCAGCCTCCAATGCTACCATCACCTTCTCTTACGTAGGTTATGTGACCCAAGAGGTTAACGTAGGCGGAAGAAGTACCATTAACGTCACCTTGAAGGAAGACAACACTACTCTGAACGACGTTGTTGTCATCGGTTACGGTACCATGAAGAAGAGCGACATCTCTGGTTCTGTTGCTTCTGTTAACACAGCCGAAATGATGAAACGTGCTCCAACGAACATTGCCCAGGGACTGCAGGGTGCTGCTCCTGGTGTGATTGTTACCATGCAGGACGGTGCTCCTGATGCTAACGCAGCTGTCCGCATTCGTGGTGTCGCCACCATTAACGGTAATGCCTCTCCTCTTTATGTTGTAGATGGTGTGCAGGTTGGTACTAACGCTAACTTCCTGAACCCCTCTGACATCGAGAGCATTGAGATTTTGAAGGATGCCTCAGCTACCGCTATTTACGGTGCTGCCGGTGCCAATGGTGTTGTCATGATTACCACCAAGCACGGTTCAAAGGGTGCTACAACAGTGAACATCACTGCCGACTTCGGAATCCAGAGCGTTCCTCAGTCTTTCGATGTATGTAGCCTTGACCAGTATGCCAAGAACATTCGCACAGCTCGTGCAAATGATGGTACTGCTATTTGGAACGAAGTATGGAGTGAGCAGTATGACGGCAAGCGCAAATACACTGACTGGCTTGACCAGATGACTCGCACTGGTTTCAAGCAGCAATACAACATTTCTGCTTCCGGCGGTAACGAGAAGACACAGTATGGTGCTTCTGTAGGTTTCCTCCGCAACAGTGGTGTTGTTGTAAACACTGAGTATCAGCGTATCAATGCCCGCGCTAACTTGAAGACCCAGATCAACAAGTACATTGAGTTTGGTGTTGACTTGAGCTGGATGCATACTGACTCTCACGGTTCCAATAATTCAGTAGGTAACTTCGGTAACCTGTCTTCAATTCGTGACTATGCTTTCGCATGTCCTACTATGGACTTCGTAACCCGTGGTGATGCTACTTATGATGGCGTTCCTGCAGGAACATACATCTCTCCAAACGTAGTGAATCCCGATGGAACATACGGTGAGGTACTCTGCGGTAAAGACACCAACGATGGTTTCTGGGGAGCAACACTTGGTAACATGTATGCCAAGCAGATGGAATTGAACGGTCGTAATCGTAGCAACCGTGCCTTGGCAAGTGCTTACCTGGCAATTACTCCAGTAAAGGGATTGACATGGAAGACTTTGATTTCTTATGACTATGGATCAAGTTCTGGCAACAACTTCTCTGGTGGTATCAAACGCGTGAATTACTATAATGGAACAGCCATTGACGTCACTCAGGGTGGTAATGCTTATGTTAATCCACGTAACAACAACGCTTACGAATTCAGTGTCAGCAACAGTGACTGGCAGACCCTCGACATTCAGAATACATTGACTTACAACTGGAAAAACGACATCCACGATGTAACCGTGATGCTCGGTAATGAAGTTTCACGCAACTACGGACAGTGGACATCTGCTTCTGCACGTGACTTCTGGAGCAAGGACAATCGTAACATCGGTCTGACCAAGGATCCTACTACTCTGAGTGCAGGTGGTGCCCTGAATCTGGAGACTCGCGGTATCTCTTACTTCGGACGTGTAGCTTACAGCTTGATGAGCCGTTATAACTTGACAGCAACACTTCGTCGCGATGGTAGCTCTAACTTCGGTTCTGGTAACCGTTGGGGTACCTTCCCATCAGTCGCTGCATCTTGGCGTATCTCTGAAGAGCCGTTCATGAAGAACGTAAAATGGATCAACAACCTGAAACTCCGTCTCGGTTGGGGTCAGACTGGTAACTCTGGTGGTGCTACCGACTTCGCTGTTCCTGGTCTATCTTCTAACGGCATCAAGTATCAGTACTACACCGCTGGTGAAAGCATGGACCACCTGAACTTCCAGACAGGTTTCTATTCTCCACTGGTTGATACCAACCTGAAATGGGAGACCAACGAGCAGTGGAACTTCGGTCTTGACTTCGGTCTGCTGAATGGTGACTTGAACATCGGTTTGGATTACTTCATCCGTACCTCTAAGGATCTGCTGTTGAACCGCCAGATTCGTGCTTCTCAGGGTAACACCGCTATCTACACCAACTATGGTGAGATTGAGAACAAGGGATTTGAGTTCAGCATCGCTTATAACAAGCGCCTCAACAAAGATTGGACTATCAGTGCCTCTCTGACCGGTTCTACTCTGAAGAACAAGGTTAAGAAGATGGGTGAGCCTCTCTACAACACCAACTCTGACTCATCTGGTCAGGGAACTGGCGACGGTTCTAACACTGGTGCCGTAGGTGCTGCTTCTGGTTACTACTGGGGCAACCACTCTATCTGTAAGGAAGGTGAGGCTGTAGGTTCGTTCTATGGCTACCGCGTTATTGGAATCTACACCGATGAATCACAGTTCACTGCAACTAAGGAGATTCCTGATGGCAATGGCGGAACAAAGACTGTTCCAATGTATCCACGTGATACCGATGATAACGGCAGACGCATGGCCCAACTGGGAGACTATATCTTCGAGGATGTCAACAATGACGGTGTACTCGACCAGAACGATATGGTCATCTTGGGTAATGGTTTCCCAACCCTGAACTATGGTATCAATCTTGGTGCTACTTATAAGAATTGGGACTTCTCCGTTTACATGTACGGTGTATTCGGCCAGGACATCTTCTCTTACTCTGCAATGCGTCTGAGCAACATGTTCTGTTCTGATGATGGTACAACTCCAAACATTCTGTCAGAAGTGGCTTCTGCTGCATGGTCAGCCAGCAATCCTACCGGAACGATTTCACGTCTTTCTATCCAGGACAAGAACCACAACATGCGTGCATCTAACATGTGGGTAAAGAACGGTAACTTCCTCCGTATCTCTAACATTCAGGTTGGTTACACCCTTCCACGCGAATTTGCAAAGAAGCTGTTGCTTCAGAGTGCTCGTGTATATCTGGCTATTGCTAACCTCGCTACCATTTCTCCATATAACAAGTATGGTGATCCTGAGGTCGGTCAGGGTTCAGTCCTCTACACTGGTCTTGATACTGGTCGTTACCCAATGCCACGAACCTATACACTTGGTGTGAACGTTACGTTCTAATACATTATTAATAATAAAGAATAAGAAGAAACAAATATAAAAGACTTTATTATGAAAAGAAAATCAATATATAGTTTGATTGCAGGAGCACTGGTATTGGCTGGTTTTTCTTCCTGTAACAACGACAAATTCCTTGAGGTAACTCATGGTAATATTATCCCGTCAGACGCTATCTTCGCATCTGATGATGCGGCTCTCGCTACTTTGACTGGATGCTATGACCTGATGTTGCCAAGTCAGACTACCGACTTCGCCGGTAACGAGGTACATAATTCTGACCCTTATAAACCATACGTATTCACGACCTCTCACCCCACGATGGACTCACAGGCCTCTGGTTGGGATAAGGCTTTCTGTACACAAGGATGGAACGCTCAGACAACAGAGTTGCTCTCTGGTTGGCGTCATGCATACGCAGCCATCTCACGTTGTAATGAGTATCTGGCAGGTCTGGCTACAGCAGAAGGACTGTCTGAAGCTGTTAAAAAGACCTGTGAAGGTGAATGCCTTGCTATCCGTAGCTATCAGTATTTCTGGTTGGCCACCACTTTCGGACGTGTTCCTTTGCTGGAGGCTGGTGAGACCTATGTAAACACTCCTACCAAGGGACGTCCTGAGACCTATGAAGAAATGTGGGACTTCATCATTGACGACTTCAAAAAGGCTACAGAGCTGCTTGCTTGGGAACCTTACCAGAGTCAGTACGGCCGTTGCACCAAAGGTATGGCTGAGGCCTATCTGGCTGACTCTTATATGTGGAAGGCATACCGCTGCCCAGACAAGGCTGATGAGAACTACAAACTGGCCAAGGCAGCTCTGGAGGACATCCTCAATAATGGCCCATACGAACTGAACGCTTCGTTCACCACATTGTTCGATGCTGATGAGGCATGGGGCAAGGAAGCTATCTGGCAGGCCGTCCTCAACGAGGGTGACCAGTGGGGTGGCTGGGACGGCGGTAAATGGTCTGGCGCCCACGGTTGGACTGGTTTCTACTACGGTGCTCCTGCCAATGGTGCATGGGGAACCTACGCTTGCTCTTATGAGTTGTATGATGCCTATGAGGATGGCGACAAGCGTCGTGACGGTTCTCTCGTCTGCGCTACCCTTCCAAAGTCAGAGTTGGAGCGTTATGGCAAATTACGCTGGCAGCAGACTTTCAAGCCAGAAGCATGGCTCAACAATCCCGCAAACCGTTACCAAGAGATTAAGGACAAAGACGGTAAGGGAACTGGTAAGTATGATGTGACTACCACGAACCATATTGGTACAGGTTCTGTAGATATGACAGACGAAAGTAAGAACAAGATTCTCTATGATGAGAATTGCCCAATCGGTTTCAATCCTTTTGCTCAGGAGTTTGTAGGTTACAATACCTGCCACAGAGAGAAGGGTGATATTCAGCCAACCGTTTACTCTACCAAGCACTGGCGTAACGGACGTGGTACACACTGGCAGGGCGATCAGTGGCTGCCTGACCACATCTATATGAAGCGTCTGGCTAACGTGATGCTCGACTATGCTGAATGCTGCTTCCGCACTGGTGAGGCTGCAAAGGGCTGGGAACAGATTAACAAACTGCGTCAACGTGCATGGGGTATTCTTGAGGATGGTAAGGAGACTCAACTTGCCTCCAAGTTTAACTCATATTTCGTTAAGTTAAAGGCTTTCTACAAAGAAGCTGATAATGGTTTCGGACAGTACACTCTCCCTGAAAATACAGAAGGATGGTATCCTATCCCATTCGGAAGCAATGGCAATACACCTGAAGATGCTGAGACTTATTACACTAAGCTGAAGGCTGATAAGGGCTTTACCTCTGAGGTTTGGAAAGTCGCTGTCAATGAGGAGCGCCGTAAGGAATTTAACGCTGAATGGAGCTTGAAGACCGATATGCAGAAGTCTGGTTATCTGGCAGACCACATGGAGCACAACTATCCAAAGGGTTATGGACATGCTACAGGTATTGAGCAGATTTACGAGTGGCGTACTTGCCGTGACTTCGACTTCGATGAGCGCAAGATGGATATGCCTATCCCACAGGATGAGCTCATCAAGAATCCTGCTTGCGACCAGAACGAGGCTTACAGATAAAAATATGTTGGTTATACCGACGCAAATGACACTATACTCAACTAAATAGCTGGACGGGCCTCAATTTATAAGGCCAAAGTCGGTTATAAGAGTAAAATTTCTTAAGGAAGGACGCTGCAGAGATTGCAGTGTCCTTCTTTCTTTTTACAAGAAAGATTTGGCAGTTATCTTTTTTCTTTATATCTTTGCATTCGGAATACAAAAATATGGCAGTAAAGAATTGCTATAATTATTGGCAACAGGCGATAATACTACTAATCACAATAAGCATTTTCTGCTTTTGGTATTTTGCCTTCCCGTATGTGATTGTCATAAGGGAATCACTCCTGTTATTCCTTTGGAACAGCGGCTATTTCATGGAACGCATCGCCATCCCCGGCGGACTGGTACAGTACATCGGAGAGGGCTTGGTGCAGTTTTTCCGTAACCCGCTTAATGGTGCCGTCATCTATGCACTGCTGTTCCTGACAGAGCAATGGCTGACCTGCCAACTCCTCAAGCAGGCTTTCCCTGCATGGAAGAAAACCATCCGTTTTGCACTGTCGCTGATTCCGCCTATCATCCTTTGGCGAATCGCCATGATACCGGAGGTGCCTCTGACTCCTACCATTGCCATCATCCTGGTAATGGCAGTCATGTTAGGGTTGACGTATCTGCCGAAAAAGATTCGTGCGATTTCTACTTGTGTGCTGATGCCTATTGTTTATTGGTTTACCGGTCCTGCTGCCATTCTGCTGGTGTTCTGTGCGGTCCGCTGGATGCCATTAACCGTCATCCTGTTTGCCGGCAGTCTGATAGGCAGTTCGTGGATAGCCCCCTACCCGCTCCAAAAGATTGCCATGGGAATTGACTATTACTGGGGAAAAGAACGAAACATAGGCACCTACGAACAAATGGAATGCGATATGCTGGTGCGGATGAACCAATGGGACGACATCATCAGCAAGTTCCAGTATTCGAACTCAGCAACTGTTGCATGCGCTGTCAGACTGGCAAAATTCGAAACTGGGCAGATAGGTCGCCAGGAACTCTTTTCAAGTATGGTGGTACCCCAGGAACTCCAAAACGGTACACCCACCATTTTCAGTTCCAACGGTCTGCACCTATCTGTTAACTTCGAAAGTCTGACGGCTGCCTACATGGTGAGCGATATTGCCATTCAGATGTATCTGCCCACCATCTCACAGCGAGCCGCCTTTGAAGCGATGGAGTTTACACCTAACTACAACAAAAGCGGAAGAGCGCTGCAACGACTGGTGCAGACAAATATGATTACTGGCCATTATAAGACAGCATTGAAATATCTCTCCATTCTGGAAGAGACCACTTTCTATCGCGAATGGGCCCATGAGATGCGCCACATGGCGGAGCATCCCCAACTGGTCAAGAAAAACCCGTTCTTCAAACAAGCGCAGGAGGCTTATGCCAATGCGGAAGATATGTTCTTTATATAATGAAGATATGAGGAAACAGGTACTGAACATATTATCACTGCTACTCCTACTGCTGACGGGATGCCAATCACGACCACAGAATGTCGTGACGACAGACCATCTGCCTGAAATCTATCCTGACTATACCGAGGTCACCATTCCTACCGATATCGCCCCCTTGAACTTTGCCATGACCGACGACGAGGTGACAACAATGGATGTGACAGTGAAAGGAGCCAAGGGTGGTGAACTCCATACCAATGGTGCTTTTGCCGACTTCGACATCGACGAATGGCACCAACTGCTGGAACAAAACAAGGGCGCAAAGCTCACGGTATCGGTGAATGCCGAAAAAGATGGACAATGGACAGCCTATCGCGATTTCTCTATCTACGTCAGCAACTATCCGCTCGACGAATGGGGCATCACCTATCGCCGTATTCCCCCCAGTTATCAGATTTACAGCAAGATGGGACTCTACCAGCGCTGTCTCGCCACTTTTGAAGAGAAAGCCATGCTGATGAATACCCAGATAAACGGTATGTGCATCAACTGCCATACCCCCAATAAGACTAATCCTGACCAATATGTGTTCCATGCCAGAGGAGCCAATGGCGCTACTATTATCCACCGAAAGGGGAAGGACGAATTATTGCAGGCCAAAAACGAGTTCTTGGGCGGATCGATGGTCTATCCCTACTGGCACCCGAAAGGACGCTACTGTGCCTTCTCAACCAATGCCACCAGTCAGATGTTCCATTTCGCCAACAAGAAGCGCATTGAGGTCTATGACTCTAAATCAGACGTGTTTGTCTATGACACTGAGACGCATACCATCCTAAGGGACACGCTGACCATGAAACTACTATGGGCTGAGAACTGTCCGGTATTCTCGCCCGACGGTAAATGGCTCTATTACATCACTGCCCGGCGACAGCTCTACCCTACCGACTACGACAAGGAGCGATATGACCTGTGCCGAGTGGCTTTCGACGAGACAACAGGAAAACTGGGACAGCAGGTTGACACCCTCGTCAGGGCAGCCCAGACGGGTAAGAGCGTAACATGGCCCCGACCCTCTTACGACGGACGATATATCATGTACACCCTGGCGGACTATGGCTATTTCTCCATCTGGCACCCCGAAGCTGACCTTTGGCTACTCGATTTGCAGACAGGCGAAACACAACCGATAACAACGGCGAATAGCGAGGAGGCAGAAAGTTTCCATAACTGGACGGGCAACAGCCACTGGTTCCTGTTTACCAGCAGGCGAGACGACGGACTGTATTCCCGCATCTATCTGTCGTCGATTGAAGGCGGAAAGGCTACCAAGCCCTTTATCCTGCCCCAAAGGGACCCCAAACGATATTACCGAGAATTATTAGATTCCTATAACACACCCGACTTCACTAGCAGACCAGTAGATACTGATGCCCGACTGATGGGAAAGGAAATAGAAAGTAACCGACGTATCATAACTAAAACCAAATGAATAAGAGATTTCTTATAACCGTAACCGCATTATTACTCACCCTGAGCTCGCAAGCCCAGGTAGGCAAGCTGTTTGATGCTGACAAACAATTGTCGAGTAGTTTCACCAGTCAGGTCTATCAGGACCGTGACGGATTTATCTGGGTAGCCACCCGCAATGGCCTGAACAAGTATGACGGCTATCAATTCCAAGTCATCAAGAAGGAGTCAGCCAATATCGGTATGGCCAGCAACTACGTGAACTGTATTCTGCAAGACCGCAACGGTTTGTTCTATATCGGCATGTACGGCGCTTTTCAGTCGTATAACAACCACCAGTTCAAGGACATCAAGGTGTACGACCTGGATGGACATGTCCACCCACCCTACGTCACCTGCCTATTGGAGCGCCAGAACGGCGAAATACTGATTGGCACATCGGGACATGGACTGCTGAAGCTGACCGACAAGGAGAAAGCCCACCAGATTGGCGGTGCATTGCAAGACATTGTCGGTATTCACCGCATGATGGAAGACAGTCAGCAGCACATCTGGCTGGCAACCGAGTCGAACGGTCTTGTCTGCTACGACGGCAACAAGAGTGAGCGCTATTTCGACGATAATATATTCAAGAACGAGCTCCGTTCTGTCTGCGAGGGGAAAGACGGACAAATCTATGTCGGAACAGCCCATAACGGACTCTATGTCAAGACGGGAAAGGGCAATTTCGAGCATGTCGCCATCACCGGCAACCTGCCGATCTCAGAAATCTACCGCAACAGACAAGGAGAACTGCTACTGGGCTATGACGGCAAGGGCGTCGCCATTTTCAACCCCCAGACAGGAACGCTCAAAGACAATCCATACAACTGTCAGGAGATTGATCTCACGAAGAGCAAGTGCTACAGTATTGTGGAAGACCAGACGGGTAATGTCTGGCTGGGTCTGTTGCAGAAAGGCGTCTATATGCAGCCCCGTTCCGAGACGTCATTCAACTATATGGGCTATAAGTTGGGAGCGCTGAACTCTATCGGTGAAGCCTGTATATCGAGCGTCTTCGTAGATAGCAAAGGCTGGGCATGGGTCGGCACGGACAAGGACGGACTCTACTGTTTCGACGATAACAAGCACATGGTTTATCACTATAAGGATCATTTCCCCGGCACGGTGCTGACGATTACGGAAGATCTGCAGGGACGAGTCTGGATTGGTACGTACCGTGAGGGATGCGGATGGATTGACACCAAGTCGAAGACGCTCCATAAGCTCTCCCTGCCCCAAGGTGACGATGTCAGTGTGTTTGATATAGCATGTGACCCACAAGGCAACCTATGGTTTGGCACGATGGGCGACGGCCTCATCCGCCTCAACCCACAGAC
>Ga0310695_10001954_pt1 | contig 45640 bp, 41 predicted proteins | sample RumenRJG_04DNA_FD_203882 | JGI IMG/M metagenome (GOLD analysis project Ga0310695, IMG submission 203882) | Bovine rumen microbial communities from Lethbridge, Alberta, Canada - RJG_04 (v2) (version 2) | ecosystem: Host-associated > Mammals > Digestive system > Stomach > Rumen | place: Canada... | reverse complement strand
ACGATGCCGTTGAAAAGGCAATGAAGTTTCTGCAAAGCGATGCAATACCCAACAACAGAATAAAGAATGAATTTTCAATAAAAGCCAGCATGACTTATGAAAATTGTGAGAAGCCGCTTCCTTCTGCCGATGAAGAAATGCTGGCCCGCCTTTATGACGCAACTAACTGGAGCATAATGCCCACCGTGCATGCAAACGAAGATGGAATGTTAAGCAGGGAAGACCAATTGTACCTTAACACCAACTGGGATATAGAACTCTTTGACCGCCCGGAATTTGAACACATAAAAATCCCTTACTACGTCCATGTCCTTTTTGTAGATACCTACACTTATACGCTTAATGACATGCTCTACATGGATCCTGAAGATTTTATAATCGACCTGAAAATTGATTTTAACGGAGAAAGTATTTTGTAGGCGATGCGGAAAGCAACCTACGCGGGATTGTAGGGGCGGCGAAGCCGTTCGCGCAAGCGAATGGAGGCGAAAGCCGGAACCCCGAAAAGCCCGTGGCGCAGAGGCATGCCAGCCGAATTAGCCAAGGGATGAATGGTAGAGCGGAAAAAAGCACCGTCCCAAAAAAAGACATTCCCAGAAATCAATTTTGTGTTCCGCTCCCAGGCAAATCCGTCTGAGAAACCCGCTGTGTCGCGGAATAGGAAATTAAACTCGCTTTGCGGCTTGAAGCTACGCTGCCGGGTACGTTCCGCTCCAATGCGGATTTTCAGCCGGATTTCCCTTCCGCTGCACACAAAATTGATTTTCGTGTTGGCTTACATAACAAAACCCTTATATTGCAAATTCTTAGTTTTTTGAATAAAATGAAGCACACATCAAATAGCAGAATGGAGTGCGTGGAATGGCAGTTGGCAACAAAAAACTTATTGCAGGAATAGATGTTGGTTCTACCACTACAAAAATAGTTGTACTTGATGCAGAAACAAAAGAGACCGTCTATTCCGACTACCGCCGCCACCATGCCTCCCAGCTAAAAAGCGTCCTCAATGCACTAAAGGAATTTTCGCAAAAATTTCCGGGTCAGGAATTCCGCCTTGCAATGACAGGCTCCGGTTCAAAGCCTATTGCGGAAAAACTGGGGCTGCCCTTTGTTCAGGAAGTGGTTGCAAATTCAATTGCCCTCCGCTTTGACTATGAGGATGTTGGGACTGCCATAGAGCTTGGCGGTCAGGATGCCAAGATGATTTTCTTTGGCAGGGAAGACGGCCACCTAAAAGTGAACGACATGCGCATGAACGGAAGCTGCGCCGGTGGAACGGGTGCTTTTATTGATGAAGTTGCTTCTATATTAAAGGTTTCGGTTCAGGAAATAAATTCGCTTGCGGAAAAGGGTTCTTGCGTTTACGATATTTCTGGCCGCTGCGGTGTCTATGCAAAGACGGACATTCAGCCCCTTTTGAACCAGGGCATTTCCAAGGCAGATCTTGCGCTAAGTTCTTTCCATGCAATTGCAAAGCAGACGATTGGCGGTCTTGCCCAGGGCTTGGACATAAAAAGTCCCGTTGTTTTTGAGGGTGGCCCTTTAACATTCAATCCTGTGCTTATAAAGGTTTTTGCCGAGCGCTTGAATCTGGAAGCAAAGGACATTCTTAATCCTGCCCACCCGGAGGTTATGATTGCAAAGGGGGCGGCACTTTCGCTTAATGAGCTTTTCCCCGATTTTGTGATGGAGCGTACAATTCCCCAAATCATAGAATTTCTGGAGGACGACTGCACAAAAAAAGAAGAGGTTTCTTCTTCCGGTCGGCTTTATTTTTATTCAGAAGAAGAAAAGCAGGAATTTTTTGACCGCCACAAGAGGAAGCGCCCCAAGGTTTACAAGTTTGCCCGCGGAGAAACAATCCGTGTCTATCTTGGAATTGACTCCGGTTCCACGACAACAAAATTCGTGCTGCTGGACGAAGACAATCAAATCCTTGACTATTTTTATTCAGGCAACGAAGGAGACCCGCTTGTTATTGCAAAGGATGCGCTTATCAAGATGCGTGACCGCTACAAGGCCGAGGGGGTAAAGCTTGAAATTCTTGGCGTGGGAACTACCGGTTACGGAGAGCTTTTGTTCAGCAAGGCTTTTAACACCGAATACCATACCGTAGAAACTGTTGCCCATGCTAAGGCCGCAAGCCATTATGTTGGAGACGTAGACTTCCTTTTGGACATTGGCGGCCAGGACATGAAGGCCATCTGGCTTTCTGGCGGCGTAATAACAAACATCATCGTAAACGAGGCATGTTCATCTGGCTGCGGTTCATTCCTACAGAATTTTGCTGACTCGCTTGGAATAGAAGTAAAGGACATAGCGGAAGCTGCCTTTAGCTCTAAGAATCCTGCCGTGCTTGGAAGCCGCTGCACCGTTTTTATGACCAGCAGCATTGTTACCGAACAGCGAAACGGAAAATCCGGCGAAGACATTATGGCTGGACTTTGCCGTTCAATCATAGAAAATGTCTTTACAAAAGTAATCCGCATGAGGAACCTTGATTCCCTTGGAAAAAAGATTGTTGTTCAGGGAGGAACTTTCCAAAACGATGCAGTTTTGCGTGCCATGGAACAGTATATTGGCCGCACTGTGGTCCGCGCTCCCTACCCTGGAATTATGGGTGCAATCGGAGTTGCCCTGCTTACAAAAGAAAAGATGCAGGCGGAAAAAACAGAGCGTTCTTTTATTGGGCTTGAAAACCTTGATTCATTTACCTACAGCCAGCAGTCAAACGTTGTCTGTCCCTTCTGCCAGAACCACTGCAAGCGCACAATCGTAAAATTTTCAAACGGCGCATCTTGGATTACCAACAACCGCTGCGAGCGCGGAGAAATACTTGGAATGCCGGGAGATCCTTTGGTCCGCGAAAAGATAAGGGAGGGCAACCTAAGGAAAGCGGCAAACCTCTTTAAGTACCGCCAGGAACTTTTGTTCAAGAACTACGAAATTGTTCAGGGCGTTAAGGAAAGAGGCATTACCATAGGCCTTCCAAGGGTTCTTTCTTTTTGGGAACTAATGCCTTTCTGGAACACATTCTTTAGGTCTTTGGGCTTTGACGTAAAAATGTCGGATCTTAGCACAAGAAAAATGTTTGAAGACGGGCTTTCATCCGTTGTTTCCGACACGGTCTGCTTCCCCGCAAAACTTGTTCACGGACACTTGCGCAATCTTGCCGCAAAAAAAGTTGACCGCATCTTTATGCCTGTAATTTCCACCTTTAAGTCCCAGAACACGGAAGAAACAAGCGAGTACATGTGTGCAATCGTAAAGGGCTATTCCTGGGTAATAAGAAATTCAGACAATCCGGAAAAGCGTTTTGGCATACCCTACGACACACCGCTTTTCTTCTGGTACACGGACAAAGACAAAGAAAGCCAGCTTGAATCCTACATGCAAAAGCAGTTCGGAATTCCCAAGAAAGAAGTTGACGCTGCAATCAAAGCCGCCGACTCTGCAATGAAGGAATTCCACTCGGATTTGGAAAGTGCCGCCCAGCAGGTTATTGATGACGTTCAGGCTTCCGGCAAGTACGCAATTGTTCTTGCATCCCGCCCCTACCAGAACGACCCGCTCGTAAACCACGGCCTTCCAGAACTTTTTGCAGACTCAGGAATCCCCGTGCTCACAGTTGACTCTGTTCCGGGAATAGCCCAGGTAGACTTAAGCCATAGCCGTCTGGATGTGGTGAACAACTACCACGCAAGGCTTTTGGCAACATCCATAATTGCGGCAGAACATCCGCACCTTGAATACGTGCAATTCGTAAGCTTTGGCTGCGGACACGATGCCTACCTTAGCGATGAAATAATCAGGATGATGAAGGAAATCTCCGGCAAGTCACCGCTTGTTTTAAAGATGGACGAAAGCGACGTTCAGGGCCCGTTAAGAATCCGCGTCCGCTCTTTTGTGGAAACACTTTCCATGAAGTATTCCTCCGGAGCAAAACTAAATGCCCGCGACCTGCCAGACCCCTACAAGGTCAAGTTCAACAAAAAAGATGTCCATGAAAAAATCGTCCTTGTGCCAAACACATCCCACGCTTTTGCAAGAATCATGGCTGCATCCCTTGCAACCCAAAAGCTAAAGGCCCTGCCCCTGGATGTTGGCCGCGAAGACGCAATCAGGCTTGGCAAAAAATACGTCCACAACGACATCTGCTTCCCTGCACAGATTGTAATCGGAGAGGCCTTGGCTGCACTGGAAAGCGGTTTGTACGACCCTCACAGCGTTGCAATTGCTACAGGAAAAGACATTGGCGACTGCCGCCTTACCCACTACGGTGCCCTGCTAAGGAAGGCTCTGGACGACGCAGGCTATTCTTATGTCCCCATAGTCACAAACAACGACCGCGACTACCACAACCTGCACCCCGGCTTTAAGATGAACCTTGCAACTTCACTAAAACTTGCAATCGCTTTCCCAATGATAGATGCACTGGAAGAGCTGCTTCGCAAGATGCGCCCCTACGAACTGGAAAAGGGAAGTGCAGATGCCGCCTTTGAAAAAAGCATGGATCTTCTGGTAGAAGGAATCAAGGAAGGCTTTATTGCAGAAAGAAGGGCTTTTGCAAAGGCAATAGAAGTGATGAAGGGCGTAAAATACGACCGCTCGCACCTAAAGCCCACGGTCCTTATCGTTGGCGAATACCTCTTGAATTTCCACCCTGGCGCAAACCACGACATTGAGCTTTACCTGGAAGAAAACGGCTTTGAGATAATAGAAGCAAAAATGTCCGACGTAATGCAAAAGACCTACTTTGCCCAGGACACACAAATCCGCGAAAACCGCCTGCACCGCCCGCTGGCAAAAAAGGCAATGGCGCGCACAATAAACGAAGCCTTTAATTTTACCCACGTGTGGGCAAACGAAATTGCCTGCCGCCACCCGCTTTTTGAACCGCCTACAAAGCTCACGGAACTGGTAAAGGGCAGCGATCCCCTCATCTACCATACTTTCGATGCTGGAGAGGGAGTCCTCATACCTGGAGAAATCCTCCACCATGCAAGCCGCGGTTGCAAGAATTTCATCATTCTCCAGCCCTTTGGCTGCCTTCCAAACCACGTCGTAGGTCGCGGAATCACCAAGAGGCTCAAGGAACTCTACCCGGACGTGCAAATTCTTCCCCTGGACTACGACCCGGACGTTTCCTTTGCAAACATAGAAAACCGCCTGCAAATGCTCATAATGAATGCAAAAAATTCTTCTTCGGACGGTGCTTTTTAGGACGAACTCCTGCATGCTCTACCATCCATTCCTTGGCTAAATTCCGACTGGCATGCCTCTGCGCCACGGGCTTTCCGGGGTTCCGGCTCTCGCCTCCATTGCTTCGCAACGCGTTCCGCGCCCCTCCAATCCCGCGTAGGCTGCTCTAGGAAAAAACACCCCTTGTGGCGAAAAAAGTGTAAAAAAAAAATAGGGGTTCAAGGGCTCTCCCTTGGATTTATTGTTGATAATGTTGAAAATTGTATTAAATCAAGAAAAAAAGTTGATTTTTTTTTGTAAAAAGGTTGATTTTTTTAAATTTTTAATGACGAAATAGAATTTATCTGTTATAATAAATTTATAAGTTCAAAATATAGCTGATAGTTCTCTGTCAGTGACTGAATATAAAGAGGAGCAAAAACATGGCCTTAAAGAAAACTTATTCAAAAGACAAGAAAACTTGCAAGGTTACGTTTACTGTAACACAGGAAGCTGCACACGGAGCTAGTGATGTAACTATTGCCGGAGATTTTAACAGCTGGAGCAGCACGGAGACTCCGCTTACCAAAAAGAAGGACGGCTCTTTCTCTGTAACTCTTGCACTCGACGCAGGAAAAGAATATCAGTTCCGCTATTTGCTCGACGGCAAGCACTGGGAAAATGACTGGGCTGCAGACAAATACATTCCAGCCCCCTTCTCCCACACAGACAATTCTGTCGTAATTTGCTAGAATTACAATCTGTTAAGATTAAAATCTGCTAAGATTGCAATTTGTCGTTGCCGGGTGGTTGGTGAGCTTAGCCGAACCACGGTTGGTGAGCACAGTCGAACCACGACCCGGCAATCCTTAATTCTTCCTTTTTCTTACAACCTGCTGGGTAAATCCCTTTGCCCTCAGTTCTTCCTGCATCTGCCTTACCTTTTCAGCCGGTACTTTTGTTACAGAAACCCTGGTCGCAGTCTGCGTCTTTTGGTAACTTACGTTTTTAAATCCCGCGCGTAAAAGCTTTTGCGCAAGGTTAACAGCGTTCTCCTTCTTGGAAAAAGCCCCAAGCTGAATGTCATAAAGGGCACCCTTTTCAAGCTTAACCTGTGAATTTGCCGTAGAAGTAGCCTTGGGCTTGTTTGCTGTGCTGCCAGAGCTGCCGGAAGTTCCTGCATTTCCGCCCTCGCCCTTTCCAAGAATTTCTATCCTTACTTTTGCGGTCCCTGTCTTTATCATGTCTAGTTTTACAGCCGCCGCCTTGGAAACGTCAAGCTCCCTTCCCTTAACAAAAGGCCCCCTGTCGTTCACCTTTACCGTAACATATTTTCCGTTTGCAAGGTTAGTAACGCGGAGCATTGTTCCAAAAGGCAGGGTCTTGTGGGCCGCCGTGTAGCCGTACATGTTGAATATTTCACCGCTGGAAGTCTTTCTTCCATGAAATTTGTCCGCATAATAAGAAGCCGTAACCCCGCTCTTGTAAACCGTCGCCGCATAAGAGTGAAGTCCCGCAAAAAAAATAACCGCAAAGACAATAAACCTGGCAATAGCTTTTGTAATATTTGCTTTGTGCACTAAAAATCTCCTTATCTATCACCTAAAATTTCGGAAAATCCTCCCCCGCCATTAATCAGCTTTAGCCAAAAAATGTAACAAACCAATCTTCTAATCCCCGGTATGTGTAGAAGGCAAGTGCACTTTTTCAACAATTGTAATGCAAGAATATGTTAGAAAGCACTGGAATGGAGGCTGAAAACGTGGCAAAAAAGCATTTGCGCGGAGCGAACCCGGCAGCGTAGCTTCAAGCCCCGAAGGGAGTCAGATACCTTGTATCCGCGCTCGGCTTTTTTGACGCGTTTTCAGCCGGGAATGGAAGTGCTTTCGTGTTAATATCTGCATTTGATAGTTTTCATTAAAATTTGCACTTGCCTTATACGCTTCTAAGCTCCAATGTTGACAATAGGGTGCATTTTCGCTAAAGTAATTTTGGAATCGGGTGCATAAGGAATTAAAACCGGCCAGATCAAAGTTGGTTTTAAACTTATGCCTAACAGGGAACGGAGTTAAAACCTCCGGCAGTGCCGCTACTGTAAAAGGATTTTCCCTTGAGCCAGACACCTGCCCGCTTCAAGGCACAAAACTTCTTCGAGACCAAGGAAGGTGCCAGGGCTATGGTGTAGCATAAATTCCTATGTCCAAAAACCGTCCTGAACTTTCCCCTCAATCTTTTATGCCGCAATTTCTCACAAAAGTTTTAGGAGTAAAATCATGAAAATGACTTTCAAAAAAATCGCTACAGCAATCATCGCCAGCGCAGTCATCTGCTCAGCAGGATTTTTGGGATGCACAAAAAAAAGTACATCAGGCAATGACAAAGAAATTCTTGTCGTAAGCTTTGGAACAAGCTATAACAACAGCCGCTCAATCACAATCGGCGGAATAGAAAGTGCCATCCGCGAAGCTTTCCCGGATTGGAAAGTTGCCCGCGCCTTTACAGCAGACACAATCATCGGCATACTCAAAGACCGCGACGGCATTGTGGTCGATTCAGTTCAGCAGGCTTTGGACAAGGCCGTAAAAGAAGGAATCAAGACTCTTGTAATCCAACCGACACATCTTATGAGCGGATTTGAATTCACCGACTTGAACACACTCGCCCAGCAGTACAAGGGAAAATTTGATTCACTCGTTGTTTCATCCCCCCTTCTTACAAGCGATGGTGACTACCAAAAAGTTTCTGCCGCAATTACAAAAAAGACAGCTTCTTTTGATGACGGAAAAACTGCAATCTGCTTCATGGGTCACGGAACAGAAGCCGACTCCAACAGCGACTACGCAAAGATGCAGACAGTCCTTACAAATGGCGGATTCAAGAACTACTATGTTGGAACAGTAGAAGCAACTCCTTCCGTAGAAGATTTGATTGCAGCTGTAAAAGCCAACCCTGCCTACACACACGTTGTTCTCGTTCCATTCATGGTTGTTGCTGGTGACCATGCAAACAACGACATGGCCGGTGACGAGGATGACTCATGGAAGTCACAGTTCCTCGCAGAAAATTATGAAGTAACACCAGTGCTCGAAGGTCTTGGCCAGAACTGGGACGTCCAGCAGATTTACGTTCAGCACGTAAAAGACGCAATGGCAACTTTGGCAAAGTAAGGAATTTACACCAATGAAGTTTCGTCGTCTTGCATTAGCATTATTGCTTTTAAGTTCAGTTTTTTTCGCATTCGCAGAAGTTGAACAAGAAAATCCGCTCAACAAGAAATTGGATACGCGGGGACTCCTGCCTCTTCTTGCAAAGGATATAGAAGAGGGAAGCTACGAAATAGAAACTGCTTCTTCATCTTCAATGTTCAAAATAGAAAAAACTGTGCTTCATGTAAAAGATAATGCAATGACGGCGGATATTACTTTAAGCGGCAAGGGCTATTCAAATGTCACTATGCTTTCTGCCGCAGATTCAGAAGGCTTAACTTCGCTCGAAGGAACTACGGCCGCTGTCGGCAAAGACGGAAAGTATGTCTTTACCCTTCCTGTCCAGTCCCTTAACACGGAGCTTGTCTGTTCCGCATTCAGCAAGAAAAAGCAAAAGTGGTATGAACGACGCGTAGTCTTTTATTCAGAAAAAATTCCTGCGGAAAATCTTTTTGTTACGCCCTATGTCATGCAAAAGTGCGGCCTAAAAGACGGCTCTTATACCATCAGCGTAAAGTTGGCAGGCGGAAGCGGAAAGGCTTCTGTAAAAAGTCCTGCCTCAATGCGCGTAAAAGACGGGATTCCCCTTGCCCGCATTGAATGGAGCAGCCCCAACTACGACTACATGATTCTGAACGGAGAAAAAATCCTTCCGCTTGCAAACGAACAGAATTCAGTATTTGAACTTCCGGTTCTTGTCTTTGACAAAGCCATGTCCGTTTTTGCGGACACTACGGCAATGTCAACACCTCACGAAATTTTGTACCAGCTTGAATTTTCCCTGGAGACTGCCCAGCGTAAAGGATTCAGCTTGGCTGCTTTAATTATTCTTGCAACCGCTTTGCTAACAGCCGCACTTGCCATCTTCTTTATAATGCGCCTATGCTTAAAGAAAAGAAAATAATTGTAAGAATATTTTTCTTTAAGGCATTCCTCTTTTTTACAGCATTTATTTTTGCTTCCTGCTCAAAAAAAATCAGTCAAGAGCAAGTTCAGTACAAGGATTTTTCTGAATTTGAATTCAAGGGAAAAATTCTTAGCGGAAAAAAAATCCAGACTTCCTATGCTTCCCAATTTTGCATTTATGAATACCAAGACGGAATTTCACTCATAGACATCTCTGGAAAAGAAAAATATCTTGTAGTCCCAAAAGAAAAATATAGTGACGAATTAAAAGAATCTGCAAAAGTGAATGCAGTTATTCCAAGGGGAATAGAAAATATTTATTTAGCCTCGTCTTCTGCATATTCACTTTGGGATGCTCTTGGTGCGGAAGAAAAGCTGGGCTTTAGTTCCATAAAGGAAGATGACTGGTACATTTCAAAAGCGTCCAATGCTATGAAAAGCGGAAAGCTTGTGTATGCCGGAAAATACAGAATGCCCGATTATGAACTGCTTTTAAAATCGGGATGCAAGCTTGCAATAGAATCCACAATGATTCTTCATGTTCCAAAAGTCAAGGAAAAACTTGAGCAGCTTGGCATTAGCGTTTTTACTGATTATTCAAGTTACGAAGACAATCCCCTTGGCCGCCTTGAATGGATAAAGGTTTACGGGGAAATTTCCGGTTGCCAGGAAAAGGCTCTTTCTTTTTTTGATTCCCAGGTTGAACTTTTAAAAAATGATGCTCCTTCAAAAAAAATAACAGCTTCTTATTTTTATATAAACAACAGGGGCATGGCAATTGTCAGGGGGTCGGAAAACTACATTTCCAACATGCTCCGTTATGCCGGTGCGGAATATCTTTGTCCAAAGATAAAAAAAGATTCTGAACTAAAATCGCGTCCAACTTTTTCCGTTTCAATGGAAGAATTTTATAAGGCTTGCAAGTCCGCTGACTTTTTGTTCTACGATGGCAATATTGATTCATCTTGTGCCAGTCTTTCCATGCTAAAAGAAAAAAATCCCCTGCTTGCGGAATTTGATGCAGTAAAAAAAGCGAATGTCTGGTGCGCAAAAAAAACAATTTATCAGGATACTGCCCAGATTCCAAAAATTATTTTGGATGTCAACAAAATATTTTCTGCTAGCGGTGAAGAAGAAATAACTTTCTTTGAGAGGATAAAATGAGAAACATGAATTTTTCTTTGCTAAGGAAAAGTTTTTTTGCTTCACTTATTCTTTTTTTGCTTGTCCTCTTTGTTCTTCTTTCACTCTGCATAGGTTCAGAATTCTATTCCCCTGCGAAAATTTTGAATGCTCTTTTTGGGGCGGCTTTACAAAATGGGGAAAGGGAAATCATATTAAAAATCAGGCTCCCAAGAATGTTGCTTGCTTTGTTCCTTGGCGGCTCCTTGGCTCTTTCCGGCTTTTTGCTACAAACATATTTTCAAAATCCAATAGCGGGTCCTTTTGTGCTTGGCATTTCTTCAGGTTCAAAAATGTGCGTGGCCTTTCTTACAATCATCTGCCTAAAAAACGGTGTAACATTTTCTTCCTGGGGGCTTATTCTTGCTTCTTTGCTTGGTTCTCTTGCCGTTACCGCTTTTGTTATTTGCCTTGCAGGAAAAATCAGAGACCTTGCTTTTTTACTTGTTGCTGGAATTATGATAGGCTATGTCTGTTCATCAATTACCGATTTGATTGTTGCCTTTGCAGATGATGCCGATATTGCAAATCTTCACGGATGGACTCAGGGAAGTTTTTCCGGTGTTACCATGGAAAATGTTTTTGTCTGCCTGCCTTTGGTAATCATTTGCTTTTTTCTTTCCCTTGTCTTGTCAAAGCCAATCGGAGCTTACCGTCTGGGTGAAGCATACGCGAAGAGTCTTGGCGTAAACGTAAAAATATTCAGGCCTGTGCTCATCCTTATTTCCAGCGTTTTGTCAGCGGTTGTAACCGCTTTTGCAGGTCCCGTTTCCTTTGTCGGTGTTGCGGTTCCTTTTGTTGTAAAAAGAATCTTCGCGTCTGATGATCCTAAGCTTTTGATTCCATTGTGTTTTGCTGGAGGTGCAGTCTTTTGCCTCTTTGCAGATTTAATTTCCAGAATGCTCTTTGCACCTGTTGAACTGAATGTTAGCGTTGCAACATCTTTCTTTGGGGCTCCAGTTGTAATTTTTATGCTGCTCAAACGGCACGGAGGCCAGCATGGAAAATGATTTTTTGAATCTGGAAAATATTGCCGCAGGTTATGCAAAGAAAATTGTCTTAAAAGATGTTTCCTTTGAATTGCACAGAGGAGAAATAATTTCTGTAATAGGGCCGAATGGAGAAGGCAAGTCCACGCTTTTAAAAACCATAGGCAGGCAGATACCCCTTCTTGGTGGAAATATTTTTATTGAAAAAAAGCCTTTGTCCAAGCTGAATTCAAAGGAATTTGCAAAGACGGTTTCTGTTCTTCTTACGCGTTCAGCTGTTCCGGAATTTATGACGTGCAGGGAAGTTGTTGCTTCTGCCCGCTATCCCTACACCGGATTTTTGGGAACTCTTTCTTCATCCGATGAAAAAATTGTGGACGAATGTATAGAACTACTTGAACTAGAAAAAATCACTTCGGTAAAATTTTGCCAGGCAAGCGACGGTCAGCGGCAGAGGGTTATGATTGCCCGGGCAATTTGCCAGCAGCCTGATGTGCTTTTGCTTGATGAACCATTTTCTTTTTTGGACATAAACCACAAGCTGCATTTGCTAAATGTTTTGCGCCAAATTTCTGCCAAGGGAACTTCCATAATTATGAGCGTGCACGAGATTGACCTTGCGCTGAAAATTTCTGACAAGGTTTTGTGCGTTGCAAATAATTCTTGTTCCATAAAAACACCGGAGGAACTCTATTCCAATGATGAACTAAAAAAACTTTATTCGCTTAACGAAAACAAGTTTGATTCATATTTGGGAATATCAGAATTAAAAGCCCCTCTTGGCAGTCCCAAAGTTTTTGTTTTTTCGGACAGCGGAAGAGGCATTTCTTTTTACCGCAGGCTTGCAAAAAAAAACATTCCCTTTGCCGCAGGAATTCTTTTTGAAAACGACATTGACTTTCCGTACGCAAGCATGATGGCATCAAAAGTGTTTTCCTGTAAGCCCTTTTTTAAAATTGATGATTCTCTTTTGCAAGAAGCCAGGCGTTGCATAGATTCGTGTGAGCATGTTATAAATGCCGGAATAAGTTTTGGAGATGTGAATGCGCCTGTTAGAAAACTGCTTGAATACTCGGAGGCAAAACTGTGGCATATCCAATAATGATTCAGGGAACAATGTCTGGTGCAGGAAAGAGCCTTTTAACAGCTGGGCTTTGCCGCATTTTTAAGCAGGACGGATTTTCTGTAGCTCCATTTAAATCTCAGAACATGGCATTGAATTCCGCGGTAACAAAAGAAGGGCTGGAAATTGGCCGTGCCCAGGCAATGCAGGCAGAGGCATGCGGTCTTGAAGCTTCTGTTCTGATGAACCCTGTTTTGCTAAAGCCCAACGGCGACACCCGTTCGCAGGTAATTGTGAATGGAGAAGTTTATGCGGACATGAATGCGGTTGAATACTATGCCTTTAAAAAGAATTTGATTCCTGCCGTAAAAAAATCTTATCAAGAACTTTCGTCTCTTTACGATGTTGTTGTTATAGAAGGAGCTGGAAGTCCCGCAGAAATTAATCTTAGAGAAAATGATTTTGCCAACATGGGAATGGCTTGTATTGCAGACTCCCCAGTTCTGCTTGTTGGCGATATTGACAGGGGCGGTGTCTTTGCCCAGTTTGTTGGTACAGCCGAGCTTTTGGAAAAGGAAGAACGGAATAGAATAAAAAGTTTTGTAATAAATAAATTCCGTGGCGATGTATCTATTCTTGAACCGGGAATAAAAATGCTGGAGGATAAAACTGGAATTGATGTTTGCGGAGTTGTGCCTTATTTAAAAATCAATTTGGATGATGAAGACAGCCTTTCTTTGGACAAAAAAAATACTTGTGCATCTGGTAAAGTGAATATCGGTGTCATACGTCTTCCTCACATTTCAAACTTTACGGATTTTTCCAATCTTGAACAAAGGGGCGATGTCTTTTTGCACTATATTTCATCCCCTAAAGAAATAGAAGCTTGCGACCTTTTAATTATTCCCGGAACAAAAAATACTCTTGGCGACTTGCTTTGGCTAAAGGAATCTCCGCTTTTCCAAGAAATAAAAAACTTTGCAAAAACAGGAAAGCCCCTGCTTGGCATTTGCGGTGGCTTCCAGATGCTAGGCAACAAAGTTGAAGAACCTGCTTGCGGGAAAACTTCTTCTTGCGTCGAAGGATTAAAACTTCTGCCTGTCAACACTGTGATTGCAGAAAATAAAATACGGAAGAATCTTTCGTTTACTCTTGAAAGCTGCCAAGGATTTTTTTCTTGCCTGTCTGGAATGCATATTTCTGGGTACGAGATTCACATGGGGAAGACTGAGCTTTCTTGTGATGGTTCTTTTCGGTCTGAATGTCTTTGCTTTACAGGAAAGTCTGGTTTTCAGTGCGGAAATATTTACGGCACTTATGTCCATGGCTTTTTTGATGAAGAAGGTGTTGCCCAAAAAGTTGTGCAGGTTTTGGCAGAAAAAAAAGGCCTTTCGTGTTCGGAAACAAAAAATGCCTCGTGGAAAGCAACAAAGGATTTGCAGTTTGATTTTTTGGCAGAGCAGCTAAGGCTTCATCTTAATATGGAAAGGATATATAATATTCTTGGAGTGCATCCTAATGGAAACAATTAAGCACCTTCTTCCTGCTGATATAGAAAAAAACAGTTTTCTCATCATCAAAGAAGAACTAAAAAAAATGCAGATAAAAATTCCAGAAGAAGTTGAGCCTGTCGTAATGCGTGTCATTCACACAACCGCGGATTTTGATTATGTTTCGTCGCTTTGCTTTTCAGAAGATGCTCTTTCTATTGGAATCAATGCCCTAAAAAACGGTGCGGCTATTGTTACTGATACAAATATGGCTTTGGCCGGAATAAATAAAAGTGCGCTAAAAAAATTGGGCTGCAATTCATATTGCTTTATGGCAGATGAGGATGTGACAAAAAAAGCTTCGGCACTTGGAATGACCCGTGCGGCTGTAAGTATGCAAAAGGCTGTCCAACTTAATGAAAAAATAATCTTTGCAATCGGAAACGCTCCTACTGCCCTCGTGGAGATTTGCTCTTTAATCGAACAGGGTTTCAGACCTGAACTTGTTGTTGGGGTTCCTGTTGGTTTTGTTAATGTGGTTGCGGCAAAAGAAATGCTTATGAAAACCAATGTGCCTTTTATTGTTAACCGGGGGCGCAAGGGGGGAAGCAATGTGGCCGCTGCAATCTGCAATGCCCTTTTGTATTGCGGAGGCGGCAGAGCGTGAGCCAGAGTGTTTCTTGTTCGGATAATTACACGAGTTTTTTTCTTGCCAAAAATAAGTCAAAGCCTGATTTTGGTTATACCACCGGAACTTGTGCTGCGGCTGCGTCTTCTGCTGCGGCAAGGATGCTTGTTCAGCAGAAATTTGTTCCCTATGTTTTTGTCCATTTGCCGGAAGGGTCTGCCCTTTGCCTTGAAGTTTTGGATGCAAAGTTTTCCGAAACATCTGCATCGTGTGCCGTAAAAAAAGAAAGCGGTACTGACCCAGATATTACGAATGGAATACTTGTGTATTCATCCGTTGAATTTTCTTCTGACGATGGAATAAAAATTCTTGGAGGAAAGGGCATTGGGAAAGTTACGCTTCCGGGACTGGATCAAAAGGTTGGGGAGTGGGCAATAAATTCTGTTCCGCAAAAAATGATACGCGATGCTGTATCTTCCGAACTAAATAATATTCACAAGGGAATAAAAGTAACGATAAGCATTCCCGCAGGTGTTGAACTTGCAAGTAAGACTTTTAATCCCCGCCTTGGTATTGTTGGTGGCATATCGGTTCTTGGTACTACAGGAATTGTAAGACCTATGAGTGAAGATGCCATTGTGCAGACAATCCGTGCAGAAATCAGCATGAGGGCGGCCCTGCATTATACTGTGCTTCCTGTGGTTCCAGGAAATTATGGAATGGATTTTCTTACTCATGAATTTGGCTTTGATTTTGGCTTTGCAGTTGAATCTTCTAATTTTTCATACGATTCAATTTTGATGGCAAAGGAATATGGATTCAAAAAATATTTTCTTACAGGGCATTTGGGAAAGCTTGTAAAAATTGCTGGTGGTGCAAAAAACACACATTCAAAATATGGTGATGGCAGAATGCAAACTTTGTGTTCTGCTTCAAAAGAATTTTGCAAAGAAGAAGATTATTTTCTGCTTCAAAAAGAAATCATGGCTTGCGTTTCAACGGAAAATGCAGTTGATGTTTTAATAAAATTCAATTTAAAAGAAAAGGTATTAAATAAAATTGCAGAACTTGTTAAACTGAATATGCAGGAATGGGTTCCAGAAGTTCAGGTTGAACTTGTTCTTTTTACAAAAAAGCATGGCGTGTTGGCAATGACGAACAAGGCCTTTGACTTTATAAATGAACTAAAAGCATGTGCCGCAAGACAGGAGGAAAAATAGAATGGTTTATTTTATTGGGGCAGGTCCAGGTGCAGCTGATTTGATTACTGTCCGCGGTCTTTCCTTGTTGCAAAAAGCTGATTGTGTAATTTATGCCGGTTCCCTTGTTAACAAAGAATTGCTTTTAAATTGCAAAAAAGAATGTGCACTTTATGATAGCGCAAAGATGACTTTGGAAGAAGTTATTGATGCAATAAAAAAATCTTCTCCAGAAGAAAAAGTTGTTGTTCGCCTTCATTCTGGAGACCCTTGCATTTATGGGGCAATACGGGAACAGATGGATATATTGGATTCCTGTGACATTCCCTATGAATCCGTTCCTGGAGTAAGCTCCTTTTGTGCAGCTGCAGCTTCCCTTGGTATTGAGTATACGCTTCCTGATGTTTCGCAGAGTGTTATAATCACGCGTGTGGCGGGAAGGACACCAGTTCCTGAGCGGGAAAGCATCCGCTCTTATGCTATGCACAAGTCAACAATGGTGGTTTTTCTAAGCACATCCCTTGTGGAAGATTTGCAGCGGGAACTTTTGGCTGGTGGATATTCGGAAGATACTCCTGCTGCGGTAGTTTATAAGGCGTCATGGAAGGAAGAAAAAAAGATGGTCTGTACTGTTGCAAGTCTTTCAAAGACTGTAAGAGATGCCGGAATAAAAAATTCTGCCCTTATGATTATAGGTGATTGTGTTACGCATAAAAACTATATGAAGTCAAAATTGTACGACGAAACTTTTTCAACGGAATTCAGGATGGCAAAGACCAAGTGATAGCAATAATTTCTTTTACGGACAAGGGAAAATCTCTGGCAAAAAATATTGCGGAAAAATATTGCGCGCTTGGATTTGAATGCAGCGTAAGTTCTGCAAAAAAAGACCTTTCAGAAAACTACGTAAAAACAGAAGAGTGGGTTTGTAAAAACTTTAAGAGCGGGAATTTTCTTTTGTTTATAGGAGCCTGTGGAATAGCTGTCCGTGCAATAGCGCCTTTTGTAAAAGACAAGGCATCTGATCCTGCTGTTGTTGTTATGGACGAAGCCGCCAATTTTGCCATACCGATTCTTTCTGGTCATTTGGGTGGTGCCAATGATTTTGCCCGAAAGCTTTCCGAACTTACAGGAGCCCAGCCTGTTATTACTACGGCCACCGATGTTAACAACTTGTTTTCTGTTGATTCATTTGCAAAAGAAAACTCTATGAAAATTTCAGACATGCTTCTTGCAAAGGAATTTTCAGCCAGGCTTTTAAAAGAAAAAAAATGCAAAGTTTTACTGCCAGATGAAATTTTTGATTGTCTAAAAGTTGACGGTGACATACCAAAAGAGCTTGACTTTGCCAAAACTTCTGAAGCTGGAAAGTCCATGCTTAAAGTAATCGTTTCGCCATTTAAAAACAAAGAAGACAAGTCGGTCTTGCGCCTTGTTCCAAGATGTATTGTCCTGGGGGTTGGTTGCCGTAAGGGAAAAGATCCAAAGGAGTTTAAAGATTTCATTCTCCGCGAATTGAATAAAATTTCCCTTGATATGAATTCAATTGTTGCGCTTTGTTCCATAGATTTAAAGCGGGATGAGGATGCCTTGCTTTCTTTTTCTAAAGATTATGACATTCCTTTAAGATTTTTTTCTTCAGAGGAGCTTTCTGCTGTTAAGGGGGAGTTTTCAACATCTAATTTTGTTAAAGAAGTTACTGGTGTGGATAATGTTTGCGAGCGGAGCCTTTTTGCTTATGGTGCAAAAAAAATGATTATAAAAAAATGCAAAAATGATGGAATGACTCTGGCTGTGGGTTGCACGGAAATAGCTCCTCATTTTAATTCAAGGACGGTGCGTGATGAATAAGCTGATAGTTGCGGGAATTGGTCCTGGTGCATACGAAATGCTAACAATTCAAGTTGAGCGCGCTCTTAGAGAATGCGATGTGATTGCAGGTTATGTAAAATATGTTGACCTCTTGAAGCCATATTTTCCGGAAAAAGAAATTCTTTCCAGCCCCATGATGCACGAAGAAGAAAGGTGCATGCGTGCGCTGGAAAAGGCATCAGATGGTAAAAAGGTTGTTTTTGTTTGCAGCGGGGATGCAGGTGTTTATGGCCTTTCTGGCTTGCTTTACAAACTGGCAGAAAAATTCCCGACTGTTCAAATAGAAGTAATGCCTGGGATTACAGCAGCTCTTAGCGGATCGGCCTTGCTTGGTGCACCTTTGATTTGTGACTTTGCAGTTATAAGTCTGAGCGACCATCTGACTCCGTGGGAAAAAATATCTGCAAAATTAAAAGCTGCCGCCTCTGCCGATTTTTGTATTGTTCTTTATAATCCTTCCAGCAAAAAAAGATCAGACTATTTGCAAAGGGCCTGCAATCTTATTTCTGAATTAATTCCTGATGACCGGCCGTGCGGGTATGTAAAAAATATTGGCCGCCAAGGAGAAGAGGTTCACACCTGCACTTTTTCTGAATTAAAAGATACAAGCGTGGATATGTTTACGACTGTTTTTATAGGAAACTCTTTAACTTATCAAAAGGACGGAAAACTTATTACGCCCCGGGGATATGCTTCGGAGGTAAATGCATGAGTAAGGTTTTTGTTTTTGCAGGAACAACGGAAGGCCGCAAATTATTTGAGCTTTTAAAGAAGAATAATATCTCCTGCACTGTAAGCGTTGCAACCGATTATGGGGCAAATTTACTTTCTGAAAATTCAAAGTGCAAGGTTCTTTCCGGCAGAATGTCAAAAGAAGATATGCTTTCTGCTGTAAAAAAATCCAAGTGTCTTTGCCTTGTTGATGCAACCCATCCTTTTGCAGTGGCGGTTACTTCGCAGATAAAACTAGTTTGCGCTGAACTTGGTGTAAAATATGTGAGGCTTTTGAGGAATATAGACGAACAAAAAGATGTGGCTGATTCTCTTTTGTTTTTTGATTCTGTAAAGTCTGCTGCTGAATACATAAAAGATAAAAGGGGAAATGTCTTTGTTGCAAGTGGAGCAAAAGACTTGAATGTGATTACGGATACAATAGAAGATAAGAGTCGTATTTTTGCCCGCGTATTGCCATCAGAAGACAGCCTACTAAAATGCATCCATAGCGGCCTGTGTGAAAAAAATATTATTGCAATGCAGGGACCTTTTTCTTCTTTTATGAATGAAGCTATGTTCCGCGAGACAAAAGCAAAATTTGTTATTACAAAAGAAAGTGGGGCAGCCGGCGGCTTTGAAGAAAAAATAATCGCTGCAAAAAAATGCGGCGCAATTACACTTGTTGTAAAAAATCCAGAAAGCAAAACTGGGGGAAAGATTCAAAAAAGTTATTCCTATTCAGAAACAGTAAAGCTTTTGGAAACAATCCTGAAAAAAAGAATTTCTTTTTCTGCGTCTAAAATCATTCTTGCCGGTATTGGGCCTGGTGGTGTGGATTTTGTTACCAAAGAAGTTTTTAGTGCGGTTCAAAATGCCGACGTGGTTTTTGGAGCAAAATCTGTTCTTGCCAATTCATTGTTTGAAGGCAAGAAAAAAATAAATTCATACCTTTTTTCCGAGGTAAGCGGATATTTGCAAGACCATCCTGAGTGTGAAAATCCTTTGGTTGCTTTTTCCGGTGACTGCGGTTTTTATAGCGGTGCAATAGCCTTTGCAAAGGAGTGCGAAGGAAAGTATTCCTGTTCACTTTTGCCAGGAATTTCATCCGTAAATTATTTTTCTGCAAAAGTTGGAAGTCCGTGGCAAGACTGGAAGCTTTTATCTATGCACGGAAAATATTGCAATGTTGAATCATTTGTAAAGTCAAACCAAAAGTGTTTTGTGATTCTTTCTGGAAAAAAGGATTTGCATGAATTGCTTTCAAGGCTTGGTGAGGCTTATAAAAATAAAATTATTCCTGAAGTAAAAGTTACAATTGGATTCAATTTGTCTCGGGAAGACGAAAATATAATATGTATAAATATTGGTGGTTCACGTAAGTTAAAAGGACATCCATCTCTGGAAAACCTTTCGTTTGAAAAGGAAGGATTGTATTCTGTTTTGGTGGAGCGACAGTCTTTGCCGAATTTAAAATTCAGCGCAGGAATAAAGGACAACATTTTTTGCAGGAAAAAAATTCCTATGACCAAAAGAGATGTAAGATTGGTTATTCTTAACAGGATGTCGCTGGCGGAAGATTCTATCGTATACGACATTGGATGCGGAACAGGTTCTGTAACTGTAGAAGCTGCACTCATTGCACGGCAAGGCTTTGTCTATGCAGTGGACAAAAATAAAGAAGCCGTGGAACTTACAAAAATGAATCTTTTACGATTTGGAATTTCCAACGCAAAGGTTGTTCAAAAAACTGCTCCTGATGGGCTTTGTGAATTCCCCGTTCCAGACTGTGCTTTTATTGGTGGAAGTTCTGGAAATTTAGTGGACATAATAAAGGCTTTACTAAAGCGTAATCCCCTGATGCGGATTGTGCTTTCTGCCGTAACGCTGGAAACTTTTTGCATGATAAAAGAAGCAGTCTCTTTGCTCCCTGTTGATGACCTTGATTTTACTCAGGTTTCCATTAGCCATTCAGAAAAGCTTGGAAAGTATAATTTTGTAAAAGCGGAAAATCCTGTTTGGATTGTTTCTTTTAGTGGCTCTGCAGGAGAAAAAAAGTGAAAGCTAAAAAGCATATAAGAAGATTGATGATAGCTTCTCCCTGCAGTGGTTCTGGGAAGACTCTTTTTTCTTGCGCCCTGATGAATTTGTTAAAAAGGAAATTTGAGCTTGCTGCCTTTAAGTGCGGCCCCGATTTTATAGATCCCCTCTTCCATAAAAAAGTATTGGATTTGCCATCCGTAAACTTGGACGGATATTTTGATTGCGAAAAAGATTTGCTTCAGATTTTTGCAGAAGAATCATCTGAGGATAAAATTTCCATTGTTGAAGGCGCTATGGGTTTTTTTGACGGCCTTGGTGGAACTTCCCTTCAGGCCTCTTGCTATGATCTTGCAGTAACCACAAAGACACCTGTGATTCTTGTTGTGGATGCCCGCGGTGCTAGCCGTTCTTTGTGTGCAATAATAAAAGGCTTTGTAAAATATTCAAGACGGAATGTAATAAAGGGTGTTTTTTTGAACAAGGCTTCAAAATCATTTTATCCGCTTTTAAAAAACATGATAGAAAAAGAATGCGGGGTAAAAGTTCTTGGATTTTTACCTTTTGATGAGAGGCTTGCTTGGAAGAGCAGACACTTGGGGCTTGTCCTGCCGAATGAGATTCAGGATTTTAAAAATCAAATTGATATAGCCACTGCTTTGCTGGAAGAGTCTCTTGATGAGGCGGCTCTTTTAAAAATAGCATCGGATGTATGCGGCTTAAAAATTATAAAGAAGAATCCTTTTGAAAAGCTTATAGAAGAAAAAAAATATGCAGGTTTAAAAATTGGTATTGCCTATGATGATGCCTTTTGCTTTTATTACAAAAAAAATATAAAAATAATAGAAGAGTTAGGCGCTTCTGTAGAATATTTTTCTCCGCTGAATGACAGCAGTCTTCCAGATGTTGATGCTATTATAATTGGCGGTGGCTATCCTGAATTGTATGCAGAGAAATTGGAAGAAAATTATTCAATGAAAGATTCAATATGCGCTTTGGTAAAAAATAATATTCCTGTTTTGGCGGAATGCGGTGGGTTTATGTATCTGCAAAAAGAGCTTGTTTGCCAGGACGGAAAAAAATATAAGATGTGCGGAGCAATAGAAGGGGAGTCGTTCTATACAGAAAAACTTGTACGCTTTGGTTATGCCCAGTACACATCAAAAGATTTGCTTTTTAAAATAAGGGGGCATGAATTCCATTATTTTGAAAGCAGCAAGAATGGGGATGAATTCTTTTCAGAAAAACCTTCCGGGCGAAAAGGAAGCCCTTGCATAGTAAAGCAAAAAAATGTCTTGGCTGGCTTTCCTCATCTTTACTATAACTCATGTCCTGAATTTGTAGAATCTTTTTTGGATAAAGCAGTCGCGTATAAAGCATCAAAGAAGGTAAGCGATGAAAGATGATTTCTGTTATTTTGAAAACCACGAATGCAAATATTACCCCTGCCACAAAGGTAGTGATAACATAAACTGCATGTTCTGCTTTTGCCCATTTTATACATTTGCAAACTGCCCGGGCAATCCTGCATTTATTGAAAAAAATGGTGTAAAAATAAAAAAGTGCACAGACTGTCTTTTTCCTCATTTGAAGGACAATTATTCCAAGGTTATTTCTCTTTTAAAGACGCGGCCTGTAGCAGAAGAAAACTTAAAAGAATATGTTCATGGCGGAGAAAGTTCAAGGCGTGTAAAATATGATTTTTCTGTAAACGTGAATCCCTTGGGTATGCCTGCAAAGGTTAAGACCGCAATAAAAAAGAGTGCAAAGACAGCTTCTCTGTATCCCGACAAAAAATGTTTGAATTTAAAAAATGCCATTGCTGTTAAAAAACATGTTGGGCAGGATAATATTCTGGTTGGGAATGGAGCTTCGGACCTGATTACTCTTCTTGCAAGATGGCTGCAGAGTCAAAGGAAAACACGGGCACTTCTTCTTGCCCCCAGTTTTGGCGGATATGAAAGGGCCTTGCTTGGCTGCGGTATTAAGCCAAGGTATTATGACTTAAAAAAAGAGGATGACTTTGCATTAACAAAAGATTTTCTTTCTTACGTAACAGATGACTTGGATGCTATTTTTTTGTGCAACCCCAACAATCCAACATCTGCCATTATAGAAGAAGAGCTTTTAGGAGAAATCGTTGAGCTTTGCACTAGCAAAAACATTAGCCTGGTTGTTGATGAATGTTTTATGGATTTTGTTGATAAGAAAAAAAATGCGGGTGTATGCAAATATGTTGGTGCTCATAAAAACATTGTTTTGATTAATGCCTTTACCAAGATATATGCCATGGCAGGATTAAGGCTTGGCTATGCACTTTGTTCAGATTCAAGTATTATAAAGCAGATGGAATTTTTGCAGAGTGAATGGAATGTTTCATCTTTGGCACAGGCGGCTGGTCTTGAGGCTTTGACTCAGGAAAGCTATCTGAAAAAAACAATTCGTTTGATTGAGCGCGAGAGAATATTTTTGGAAGGAGAGTTGTCTTTGCTTGGAATGAAAGTTTATCTAAGTGATGCAAATTTTATTCTTGTGGAAACAAAAGAAAACATTTTTGAAAAACTTTTGGATGCTGGGATTCTTGTCCGCGATTGCTCTGATTTTAAAAACTTAGGCAAGGGTTTTATTAGGATTGCAATTCAGACAAGAAGGAAAAATAAAATACTGCTATCTGCATTAAAGAAGGTTCTAAAAGAAAATGACCGAAGATGAATTTTTCGATTTTGTAAATTCCATAAAGCCTCTGGATTTGTCTGCTTGCGAGAATGCAAGAAAATATCAGGCAAACCTTGCAATGCCTCCGGGGAGCCTGGGAATGCTTCAGGAGCTTGCCGTTCAGATTGCCGGAATAACAGGAAACATAAAAAATGAGATTGCAAAAAAAAGAATAATCGTCTTGTGTGCCGACAACGGTGTTGCCCAGGAGGGGGTTGCTTCTGCCCCTCAAAGCGTAACGGCATCCCAGGCCGTAAATATGACTGAATACAAAACCGGAATGTCTGCCATTGCAAAAAAGTTTGGCTGTGAAGTTCAGGTTGTTGACGTGGGCATAAAATGTGATTATAGCTGCGATAAAATTTTGAACAAAAAAATACGCCGGGGCACGAACAATATTTCAAAGACTTTTGCGATGAGCCGTGAAGAATGCCTTGCAGCATTGGCAACAGGAATTGAGCTTGCAAAAAAGGCAAGGGATGAAGGTGTTCAAATATTTGGAACGGGAGAAATGGGAATAGGGAACACGACAACTTCTACAGCTGTTTTGTGTGCTCTTACAAATGCGAATCCTAATGATGTTACCGGAAGGGGTGGCGGAATTACGGACGAAGCCTTTGCAAGGAAAAAGACAGTAATACAAAGAGCTCTGGATGTAAACAAACCGGATTCCAGCGATGTACTTGGTGTGATTGCAAAAGTCGGGGGCTTTGATATTGCGGCCATGTGCGGAGTTTTTCTTGGTGCGGCGCAATGCAGGCTGCCTGTCGTGATTGACGGATATATCTCTATGGTTTCGGCCTTGTGCGCAAAAAGAATTTCAAGTATAAGTGCAGGCTATTTTATTCCTTCGCATAAGTCAAAAGAAAAGGGGTATCTTCTTGCGGCGGGGGAAGTTGGTGTAAAGCCATTCCTTGACCTGAACATGCGTTTGGGTGAAGGCAGCGGATGCCCCTTGGCATTTGAGGTTGTAAGAGCGGCTTGCGTAATTATGAATGATATGGCATCATTTAATGGAGCCGGGATTGATGATTCTTATTTAAATGAAATACGGAAACAGAGAGATTTTTAAATGGTTGTTTTTGTTTTTGGCGGTTCAAAAAGCGGAAAGAGTAATTTTGCTCAAAATCTTTCTGTAGAAATTTCGGACAAAAAAAATCTTTATTACGTTGCCACTATGATTCCCTGTGATGGGGAAGATGAACTTAGAATAAAAAAGCATATAGAGTCCCGCTCTGGTTTGGGATTTAAAACTATTGAATGTCCATACAACCTTAAAGAAATTTTTGAGGATAAAAAAAATATTCCGGGCGGAACTTTTTTGGTGGAAAGTCTTACATCTTTGCTTTCCAATATCATGTTCAAGAACGGCGAGATTGATTTTAATTCTTGGGAAAAGCTAAAGGAAATGCTGGGCAGCTTTGTGGCAAGAGCTAAAAACTGTGTGTTTGTCTGCGATTCCATTTTTTCTGATGCGGAAAGCTACGGAATGGAAACGGAAGCTTTTAGGCACTTTCTTGCAAATGCTTCTTCTTTTATTTGTGGCCTCTCTGATATTGTGGTTGAAGTAAAAAACGGTTATGCTAATTTTATGAAAGGCGGAAATAAAATTTTGCAGGGCAGTGAAAGAGAAAAAAAATATTTTTTTGTAACAGGCGGTGCCCATAACGGCAAACTTGAGTATGCAAAGAAACGCTTTTGCCTTGGCAGCGATGACGTTTGTATTTGCAAAAAAGATGCGGAGCCGGATTTTTCTAAGCGCTGCATTGCCTATCTTGAAAATTATATCTGGTTTTGCATGAAGAATAAAATTCAGCCAAGGATGGACTGGAAAAAAGATACGGTTTTTGTTGCTACGGATATTTTTTGCGGGGTGGTGCCGATGGAAAAAGACCTTCGTGAATGGAGAGAAAAAACAGGGGAATATTTTCAGATGATTGCAAAGGAATCTTATTGCGAAAGGGTTTGCTTTGGCCTTGCGCAAGAAATGCGGGGGTGAACTTTGACCACGATTTACCTCTTCCGCCATGGGCTTACAAAAGAAGCAGAGCAGCATTTGTACTGCGGAAAAACAGATGTTCCTCTAAGCAGTAAGGGAATTGAATTGCTGCAAAAACAAAAGAAGATGATGCCAGATCTTTTAGGCTATTCTTTTTATTCAAGTGGAATGAAGCGGACAGACATGAGCCTTGAAATTCTTTATCCGGGTGTGGCCTACCAAAAAGAAGCGGCATTGCGGGAAATTGACTTTGGAATTTTTGAATGCCATTCTTACGATGAGCTAAAGGACAAGTGGCAGTACCAGATGTGGATTTCCGGCTGCAACGAACTGAATGTTTGCCCCGGAGGAGAAAGCTCTTTGCAGATGAAGGACAGAGTAATATCTTTTATAAAAAAATTGCTTGCTGGAAAAGAAGAAAAAAGAATTGCAATTTTTACCCACGGAGGCCCTGTGGTTGCACTTATGCAATATTTCTTTCCTGATGAAAATAAAAACTTTTACGAATGGCGGTGCGCTTGCGGCCAGGGCTATAGAATTCAGCTGGATGAGGCGGGTGCTTCTTATACAAAATTAGAATTTGACAAGGATATAGAATGATATGAAATTTGGGGTTCATCAACAACAGTGAGGTCACTAAGACTTTAACTGGGGGACGAGAGGAATGATTGAATACTGCAACATAATCAAAATAATCAGGTTCTGGACGTTGTTGAAGTTGTAAGCAATCCTGAATTAAACTTTTATCTTTTTTTGCGGCTTCAGTTCTCGTGTTAGATCGTTTGTATTTTGTATTGTTAAGACTTACATGAACGTACTGAAGGATTTTTTGCGAGTTTGGTGTATGTAGGTAATCATTTGGTATGTTGCTTTCTGAAGCCATTTTTTTAGCTTCTTTTCAAGTTCCTCTGAAAGGAGTGTTGTCGTGTCATAATTCGTTTAATTAAGAAATAAACACTATAAAGTTTTGAGCTTGACTTGGTATGAAATTGATTTTTATTTTTCGTAAGTCTGCAATGTTTTCTGTAGCTTTTCCGATTGCAGTACAACAGCAAGACCTTTTATCTGCTACCCGGTCATTCTACTAACTTTTTAAGGTCTGTTTGTTTCTTTTTGATTCTGTGTATGTGGAACGGATGAGCGGTTCTTTTACAGTGTAAGGTTATCGAATCGACTTTATTTCATAAAATTAGCATGTAAGTAATGACGGCATTGTTGGGGGAGGCTTAGATTATCTATGCGACTGAATTATCAAAATTCTGTCACTCTCAAATTGAGACTTTGTTATATGTGCAGTCCTCTTCACTTGTTTATCGTTGTGTTTTGTTCGACCAAGCACGGTTTTTCGTCCTTCCTGAATAGGCATCGGCCGGTACCAGCATGGGAATACGTTTTCGGTTGTGCTTCTGCCCGTGGATCACACATTTTACAATCTCCAGTTTCAGAATTCTCCCTATTATGTTTGATTTGATTTTCTCTTGATGCCGTAGGAATACATCCGCCCAAATATTCAATGGTGCCACGAATAAATGTCTCGAGTAGTTTGGGCATGGGTTCATTGAAAAATCTAGAGCTTTATATATTCCTTTTGTATGTTTTCGTAATAAACTTTCTTGAATCTCGGTTTTTCTTTGCTGTTGAAACTCGTCTTTTTTATATAACTCATGTTTTTCAAGATGTCGTGTTGTACTAACTATTATAGTACTGAACGTGTCCAAGATTTCCTGTTTTTAATTGTGCGCCAATATCGCTTTGCCGTTTAGGCTGTTGGTTTCTGTCTTTTTGTTATGCCAAATATATTTTTGCCTCTTTTGAGACCTATATTTTTGCTTTATTCACAAACTTTTTTTAGTTAGGTTTTAAGTGATTCAATGCGACCACTAGATAATATCTGGTACATGTATTAGAATATAGATGTTTTCAATAAGAGTAAAAGGCTATGTTAGTCTTCTGGTTTTAATTCTTTTAGTGCAGAATAAAGATATAACTGTCTATTATATTAGACAATCAAATGGTGTTTGATCAACAGAAAACCAATATGATTATTGCCAAGGAGATAATTGACTATCTTGAATGGAAGCCGTTGTATTTGGATTTGATAATAGATTTTAATCGGAAGTATATCTTCCTAGGCTCTGTTGTCATAGCGACACCGACAAATTATGATTCTGGTAAAAATGCTATGTTACGATTGTCGTAATAAAATCAAAGAGATATTCCAGATATGCAGGAAAACTTATGTCCAGTACAAAATGAAAATTATTCGTTTCAAGCCAGGAGTTTTTTCTGCGATGGAATATGTGCTTTTTGGTAACCTTTATCCCATATATATCGTTATCTCTATTCGAAATCTGTTACTGCACTGAAATAAAAAGCAGAAGAGTTTGCGGAACTCATGAAAAATAGCGCAATCAAAAAATATATGCAGATTTTTATTCCCAATTGCACAGAGATGGAGTCTATAAAATTTTTTGTGAATCTATATCTAGTTCTCTGCTTGTCATATTTCAACGGATTTATCACTACTCATATTCTTTACAAGATGACGAATACGGTTGGTGTATACCGGCTTTCCATGAAAACAAACAGCGATAATTTCTGCCATGGTTCCTCTCAGACCATCATGAAGATTCTTCTGGAGAAGGAATCAGTGGTGTGATTTATGAGCATGCCTAAAAACCCGATGATTTTGATAACTATTCTGTAAACACTGACAGAGCTTGGCAGTTACAGCAATAGAAAGAAAAAATAAACACCCATAGAATTAACATGTGAACCGCTCAAATTACACACGGAGGAAATCTATGGACTATCAAAGTCTATCCTATTATAAGAGGGAATGTAAATACCATGTGGTCTTTATACCAAAGTGCAGAGAGAAAAAGCTGTACGAGCCAATCCGGACGGATCTAGGAGATGAACTGCACCAGTTGATGGAGCAGAAGGAGAGTAAGATTCTCGAAGGGCATATGATGAGTGACCGCATACATATTCTTATCCATATATCCCCAAAATATTCCGTTGCCCAGGAATCGGCTATATAGAGGGCAAAAGTGCAATTTGTGTTGTACGGAAATACAGAGAAAAGAAAAGATATTTCTCAGGAAAGCATATGTGGGCATGAGGATATTTCGTATCGACGATTGGGCTTGATGAGGATGTCATACGAAATTACATCCGAGATCAAGAAGAAGATTGCTGACAAGATGGGCAACAATAGTTAAGCTGGTAGCCGTATGCTAGGCTAACCACTTTGAGCAATTCACACTTCAAGCCACCACCTTTGGTAGAGGAAGATGACTGTTTTGCATCCCTGATAGTTTTTGATTCATTGCTTATGGTTGCTGAGAAAGTAAAAAAGCACAGGAAAATTATGTTCGTGCCGGCTATCCTTTGCGTTTATTTGTCCGTAGCCTTTTTGTATACATATGGAAATTGTCTTACACAGCAGAAAGATTATGCCGGTTTTCGGATGCATGCATTGATTTATGATTTGAGTGAATATGTAAGTAATGATTCTGGAGAAATAAAGGTCACGCTCAATGGGTCTGCCGGTTACTGTAGGTCCTATGACAATGCCCGCAGACAATATCCGATTATGGACTCTCTTATTATGATGTTTCCTGGGGCGAATATGTGGGACAAAGATTACGCATATAAGTTTAATTTCATTTTTGATGATGCCCATCTTTCTGAAGTTCCATCGGATTTTACGAAATTGAAAGAATCAAAACTACATGCTGTTTATGCTTCTCCTAATAGACAGATTTTTTATGTGGAATTAAGAGAATAGATTTTATGTTTATTATAAACTCTTCATTTTTTTTGCAGAATCTTAACAGGAATCGTAGAGGTTTGCTTTTGAAATTTGTAGGAAACTGTATTTGCTCATTCAAGAAGATGAAATTTAGATGTATGTGATTTATAATTTCTTTTCTGGAAAAAGGCCAGAAATCAATCATGCTGCATTAGCCAGAATCTCCTTTTGAATTTTTATTGGGGCGCATTTATGTAGTAACGGTCAGTTTGCTATTTAAGCAGATAGCTTATTATCAATCTTGCATAAGAATTTGTTTATGGAAATATGCCGACAACAGATTACTGCCTACATAATTTTACCCGAATACCTTCTAGATCTTGTATACAATTTCAATTTTCATAAATTTGTCCATCACACATTTATAGCGGGATAGGGATTTGAAGATGCGGGATATCGACTTAAGAATGGGGAGACTCTGTTGGAAAAAAGGGTGGGCGCGCAACACAACCAGATCTAATATGAAACGTCTTAAAAGGAAGCTTTGGTCTTAGGGCTACAAATGCCAGAAATACGAAGTACATGTCCCCGCATTTTTCCTATCGCATCAACTCATTTTTTGTTTTGATTCTCATTAAGTTTTAGATTGACGATTGTATAGCAAAAATCGAGTTTCAAGTGGAAAATAACTGCTAAATGGCAAGGTTACATATTGAATTATGTAAAACTTAACTGAAAAAAGTTTGAGAATCAATACAAGCAAGACACAAAATATAACCTTTGAGGGGGCTGAAATGGGGTTCGCATGACGACAAAGGAAATCTGATGGACGAAACGGCAAGTCGGTATTATCTTGTTGATAAAAAATAGAAAAACGGACGAGTTCTCTACTCTGCCTCTAGCCGATGCGCATTCAAAGCAAATGAAAATGGTATACTGCTGAACAAAGAACGATAAATGGGGAATAAATCCGTTAGACAATATGTTGTGTCTCCTGATTTTTGCAAAAACGTGGATTCAGCCTCATAATGGAGACAAAGATAAATCCAAAAAGAAGCATTACCAAAATGCAAAAAGGAGACACAACATGGAAATTATAATTTATGTAGGAATGGATGTCCACAAGGATAGTTACTCGCTGTGCTGCTATGACCCGAGGACCGACAGGATTCGGTCTGTGCCGTGAGCTTTTGAGGAAGGACATAGCCTGCGTGGTCATGGCACCGACATCCCTCAAAAGAAACGCGAATTACAAAGTGAAGAATGATAGTGTCGACGCACGGCTTTTGGCGAAGGATCTGTTTACCCATGACTACAGCCAGGTTCATCTTTCATGCCGGAAGGAAGAGGCGATAAAGGAATTCTGCAGGATGAGGCGGAGCATAATGACGGAGCTGAAAACCGCCAGGCAGGTCCTGCTCGCATTCCTTCTGAGGCAGGGAAAGCATTTTGAGGGGAAAACCCGCTGGACCGGGGAGCACAGGCGGTGGCTGAAGGAAATCACGTTTGAGCAGTCGTATCTTCAGGAAGCATTTGATGAATATGCCATCAGCGTAAACAGGCTTGAGGCCCGGCTGAAAAGGATTGAGGGGCGGCTTGAGGAAATACCGGAGTACGGGGAAGTAAAGGCAAAAGTGAAGAAGCTGACCTGCTTCTGCGGAATAGACACGCTGACGGCCGTATCCATAGTTTCAGAGGTCGGAGACTTCATGAGGTTTTCAGGGGCATGGGACTTCGCCAATTTTGTCGGGCTGTCAGTCGGCGAACATTCTTCAGGCTGAAGGGAAAGGCGGCTGGGGATCACAAAATCAGGCAACTGCTATTTAAGGCGGCTTTTTGCGGAAAGTGTCAAAAGCATAAAGAGGACGAACGTAAGGTTCAAGAAATCAAAAAGGCTCCTGGACAGGCAGAAAGGAAATGATCCGAAGGTAATTGCCTATGCGGACAGGTGCAGGTACAGGCTGAAGCACAAGATGATGAGCCTTGAGAATCGCGGGAAGTCCGCAAACGTAGCCTCAACTGCCGCGGCAAGGGAACTGGCATGTTTTGTATAGGGAATGATGACGGACCACATTGCCTAGGGAAAATATAAATCAAAAGCTTGTAAAATTTGGAGAGGTTTTATTCGGCTTTATGAGCAAAGCCATCAGGAAAACTGGCAGGCAGCAAGGATTAGTTATCTTTGAAATCCCTAGTTGGCGGCCTTTTCAGACAAAGAGCCATGCCTGACGTTAGACAGAAAGAACTTTGGCGAATCCATTGACCTTACGGGATGAACATGTTCATTATCCAAGAATATAAGAGTTGGTAAATTGCCGAATGATCTTTCCTGCCTTTTTTCTTGACAGGAGACACAACATATAAGGGATGTAGAGGAAAAATTGCCGTTCTGGATGGAATGTGTCGCTGGCGACAACGACAGTGTTCTCGGGAGAATTGTTAGCTAGTACATATTTGAGGTGGGAAGCTGACGATTCCATGACCAACCTGTATGAGGTTATGGAAAGTGCGTAAACCATTTTCTCCGTCTAATATGAAAATATTCTCGAAAGAACAGGTGTCACAAAAATCATGAAAATGTGATACGGTCCTTTTACACATTATACCTTGAATTTTTGCTTATTTAAGTTTGTTTATAGCCTTGTCTAAATATTCATAGCGTAAATTTAACCAATCTATGAGATAATCAACCTCACTTTGATAGGTTTTTCTTTTGGAATATTCAAACTCGTTTGGCCATACATAGTTTCCGAGAATTTGCCATTTTTTAAAGTTATAGGTTGCGGAATTCTCTAGAAGCGCCGCCTGTTTAGGAATCCAATAATTTATGGACTCATAAAGTTCCTGTTTCGTTGAATTCCATCTATGCTTAAGTTTGGCAACAAATTCAGGATCCGAAAACATCCTTCTTATCCAGACTGATCTTTTCTTTATAAAAAGACCGCTGAATTTATCTCCACCGTCATAGTATACATTTCCGCAGGAAATGTCAAAATCCCAGTTGGGCCCCATGTGAAAGAGACTGTCATTTGGGTCATAGTAAAAATATATCGAGCCCCAGTATGCTGCATCTATATTTTTTGTAATCTCGTTCGTAAGGTACCAATCAATTACAGATTCTTCATCAAAAAACTTTCTCCATCCATTTTCAGGGTCTTCTAGATGCTTTTTAAAAAGTGCATCCTCAGCTGATTGAATCATCATCTGCACTTTTTGCTGAATTTCAGAATTGACATTATCTGGATCCTTTAAGCTTATACAAACGCCTTTTTCGGTTTTGAAATTAAATTTCTCATCAAGTCTTTCATTTATTTCAACAATAAAACCGCCATCATCAGTGCCAGTTTTGCTTATATCCTTTATGTTTACGCGATTTTTATCTATCTTTATTTGTTCTCCAAAAAGATATACCCCCCTGTATCTGTTGTTGAGAATAAGATGGACTGATTTGAATGAAGGATTCCAACATGCGTTATACAGGCTATTTCCTAAATAAGATGCATAATAATTTCTCAAAAGAGTTTTATCACTATAATTTGCTATTAGAACCCATCTTTTGCTTTTCTTCATTCCAAGCATTTCTGATTGTGAAACCATCTTTATTGTATAAGGTTTTTTAGGAAGTCCCCAAGTTGTATTTCCCCGGCCTTTTATCTTTATTCCATCAATCGTCAAATCATCAAAACCACAACGATTTCCTGTTACTTTAAGAATTGCGGCTTTCCATTTTGATTTAGAATCTATCTCTTGTCCATCATTCGTAGCAATCTGAATGATCGGAATTCCTGTTTCCTCTAGTTCTGTTACGAAAGGGTTATATGAAATGTCCTCATAATCACGTTCAGCAGGTGGCCTATGAGAACATGCTGCAAGGATAATTGTAGCTATAAAAATATACGAAATATATCTTCTTTTCATGCGATTCTCCTAATTAGAATCAGTACTGATTCCTAAAAGTTTTTAGTTGAGGTTCCTTGTATGTGATGACATATTTGTTTTCCTTCCTTTGAATTCTGTGATAGCAGTTTTCAAAGACAATAGGATAACTTGTATCATAATCCATATCACGGCTGGAAACTATTTCAAAGAAATTCAGGGACTCCAAAACGAGCTGTGAACCTGAGCTAAGGCTCAGGCCGGAATCCACAAGTTTTGCCATTACCGGATAAACATCTATCATGCTCTTGACAACATTCGGATAGCCAATATCATTCACAAAAAGAAATTCTGCGGGTTCCTCCGAATCTTCCACAACGCCAGACAGATCCTGTAATAAAATTGTTGCACGGAATTTTATATAATCCTTTTGCTCTGCCTGCGCGTTTCCATAAGCGAATGAAAAAACAAGCGAACAATACGAATAGCAGAAAAGACAGAGCACAGAAGCAATCTTATGAACCTTTGCAGATTTCCTAATCTGAGAATAAAGAACAAGGGCTAGCAAGCCCATCAAAACTCCAATTCCATACATTCCACGCGGGTTATGGGACGGGTTCTCCAATGCAATATATGCACCGAAAGACAGCGGAACTGCCAGAGCAAACAAAACGATAAGAATAAATATCGTGAGCATTTTATTTTGCCTTGAGTTTTTTATGAGGCCGACAAATGCAAGGAACATGACTAGCACGGAGAAAATCAGTATTGGTGTCTTTTGGAAATCCGTGAGAAAAGCCGTCATATATCCGACAACATTAGGCACAATGCTTGCCAGAGAAATCGACTCATTGATATAGATATCAGGTGACGGCACGGCGAATATCTTCATAAAACAGAACAGAGTAAGTCCATAGCACAGAATGCAAACCGCTGTCTTCTTCAGAACATTCTTGAAAGCCTCTCCTTCCAAAAGCCATTTGTATATTACGCACAGGATGGAAAGAATTACATATATTCCAGAAGATGCCTGATAGGAAAAACACATAACTAAAAGGCTTAAGACCGACGTGATAACGAAAGTGGCTCCGTTTTCAAAAAACAGAAACGGAACAAAGCAAACAACAAAAGAAAGACCCATGTAAGGAGAGTCATAGCGGTATGAAAAATTCGAAAGCCAATACGGAAACAAACCAAGTGGCAGGGATGCGACACAGGCGAAGAAAGAAAACTTCCCCTTGTTAAAAATATAAATCGCAAAGAATGAAGCTAACGCGACAAAGAAAAGAGCGATAAATTGTGTGAGTGGCGCTATGTCCATCAATCGCCTTGATGTGTGCAAAAATATGGATCCTATTTCAGAGATATATCTGTAGAAATTCATCCATTCCCGGCTTCCGTTTATTTCACGGGCCAAATCATCAATAGCTATGTTATAAAAATTCGAACGGATTATCGTAAAATATCCGAGCAGATACAGCGCAAGCAGAGTGAAAAGATATTTTCTGTTTTCCTTGATGATTTTTCCAATCTTTCCAAGATCCCTAATAGTGCTGAAAAATATCTGTCGTCCCTTTTGCGTAAAATATACAATGGCGAACACAATGATTGAGAGCATTCCCATAATGCCGAATGCGGACATCTGCTTCATCCAGAACAGATCGTTTATATCGTCATTTTTCAATCTCTCCACAAGTTTTACAGCCGTTGTCTGCACAAACGGAAATTGAGTGGGCAGCAAAAGCAGAAACAGCAGTGATGAAAGCACCAATATAAAAACATTCGTTTTCTTGCTCATTTTATTCTCTCCTATAGCGAATTGCATGTATTGAATTCAAGCTTTCTATTTGAAGACAAATGGAACTCGTTGAACCCGGTTTTCCTAAACTCGTCCGTAAGCTCATTTTTTTGCATGAGCCCGGGATGGAACAAGAGCTCCGTGCGTCTTTTCTTTGCTGTGGATTTTGCCTCAAACACAGGCATAACGGAACGGATTCTTTCATCCATTTTTCCACTGAAATAAACTCCGCATAAGTATGAGTTTTCAAGATTGTTTTTTCTGAGATAGCGGGAAACTTTGCCTGAATAAAAATTCAAGATAAGGCATTTGATGACATTGGAAATTGAAAGGTCCTTCATTCCGTCCTTTTTGCCAAGGTAGAAATGTATGGGATCACATGTGTTTCTTATATACTCGACCTTAAAATCATTTTGGTGTATGGAATTGGCAAGAGCCTCGAAAACAAGGGGTATCATGTGCGGGTGCTGATGACTGTCAATCCTTATTGCACCAGCATCAACTATTCCTGCGGCGACACACTTGCTTATCTGTGCCGTAATTTCAGCTGAAAGTTGTCTTTTTATCTTTCGCCGCAGGATCGGTATATAGTTCCATAAAAACAGTTTTCCCCAGGAAACAGTGAAATATCCGTCGGAATCGACAAGAGAAGGGAGCTCGGATGCATGGCTGCAGCATTTTCCCTCCATGAAATTCAAATGGACGGACACCTTTATACTTTGGCATTCTTTCTTTGTGTCCAAAAATTTTTGCACGCTCGAATCAAAAATCCTGAGATTCGGAATAACGCTTATGCTGTTCAATTTTCCGCGTTTGCACAACTCAATGATGTCATTATCCGAAGATTCCGAGAGGGCGTAATCATCCGCATGAATATCAAAACTCTGACTATTCAATTTTTTCTCCTATGATATACTGTGGGCGTCCCTTCACCTCATCATAAATCTGCGCAATATAAACACCGATTATGCCGAGACAAATCAGAATTGCGCCGAATCCAATCAGCAGAATGAATATGACGGTCGGAAATCCGCTTGCGGCAGTTCCACGGATGAAAGAAACCAGAGCATCAATTCCAACGATTGCGGCAATTACAACGAACAAAACTCCGACAACTGTAATCACATGAAGTGGGGTATAGCTGAAGCTCAGAACATTATTGATGGCGTATCTTATTAAGGATTTTGTAGACCATTTTGAAGTGCCGAATTGTCTTTCCGCGACCTCATAATAAACCGTGGTCTTCTTGAATCCGACCCAAAATGAAAGGGCCCGGAAAAATGTATTCCTTTCCTTCAGGTTTGCGAGTTCATTAATTACCTTTCTATCAAGTAATTTGTAGTCGCTGGAATTTTTCATGTCCATCTTCACGGCCTTGCTAATCAGTCCGTAAAATATTTTAGTAAACAGTTTGTGGAAAAGCCCTTCCTTGCCGCGGTCGGATTTCACTCCCTCTACAACCTCAAATCCCTCTCTCCAGTTTTTATACATTTCAATTATGACGGCCGGAGGATGCTGCAAATCAGCATCCAAGATTACTGCACAATCACCGGTAACATTTCTGATTCCTGCAAAGAGAGCTGCCTCCTTCCCGAAGTTACGTGCAAAGGAAACACATTTCACCCGAATGTCCTTTTGATGTAACTCTCTGATTTTGCTAAGCGTAGCATCTCTGGATCCGTCATTCACGAGCATCAGCTCAAAGTCAACGTCATCATACAACTGTTGCATAGAGCCAAAAGTACGAACAATCGCCTCATAAAACGGAGTGACATTATTTTCCTCATTATAGCATGGAACAATCAGTGAAACCTTACTCATTTTCTATCTCCTCAGTCGCATCCTTGTTTTCTCGATTTTTGAAAACAATATATCTTTGTCCCATATAGTTTAGGGCCGTATATGCGATTTCTCCGCTCAGCAGCGCGATGTTTCCTTTTGCTTTATCCGTCATAGCAACAAAAACATCTGGGAACGAGTCATAGACAAAGTAAATTAACCTTTTCAGTAGCGGATAGGAAATCAAGTAGCAAAACAAAATTAATATGATGAAATAAACAATCTCGCGTTTGCTTCGGCTGTGGTTTTTGAATGTGAAATACTTGTTCAAAAAATAACTTGAAATTCCGCCGACAATGTAATTACAGGCTGAACAGACATAATAATTCACATTAAAGCAATTATAGAGCAGGAACATAGTACCAGCACCGAGAATTGTGTTTATTATGCCGACAAGAATGAATTTCAGTAATTTGATGTCAAATAATTCTTTAATTCTAGAAATAAAACCCATAATATTCATTATAACACAAAATTATTACCAAGTATACTGTACTTCAATAAAAATGATAGTAATACCTCTCAATGGCTGTCTTCGTATAAACGATAAATTCTCGGAAATAGTATATACTGTGACAGGAAAATATTCAATGTGTCGCAGTCTTGACATTTAGCAGTTGTTTTATTATTTTTTTATAGGTATTCTTTTGCGATGAAAATTATTATACAAAATTTCAATGCTTTTATTTAAATCATTATATTTTGATATATTAGCTTGATTATATTTTCATACTTATTGATAAAAGCCAATGATACTAAAATCTTTTGCCGTTGCTTTTTCCATGTACTCAAAAATTCCAATGCCGCGTGTGGAATGGAATGAAAAGAATCTGCGTTATGCGCTTTGCTTTTTCCCTTTTGTGGGTGCGGTTACAGGGGCGCTGCTTTTTTGCTGGATGTTTTTATGCCAAAGGTATGTTGCAAACTTGCTTTTTCAAACACTTCCCCTGCTGGTCATTCCCTTGCTGGTAACAGGCGGAATCCATGTGGATGGTTTTTTGGACACAAGCGATGCCCTGTCTTCTTATAAAAGCAAAGAGGAAAAACTTCTTATTTTAAAGGATCCCCACATAGGCTCATTTGCGGTAATTAAATTTTTGCTTTTGTGCCTTGTCTATTTGGCCTTTGCATCTGTCTTTGGATTCAACTGCATCTTTTTTTCATGGTGTCTTTCTTTTGTACTTTCTAGAATATTCAGTGCTTTTGCGGCTGTTAATTTTAAATGCGCAAAAAATGACGGAACGCTTTATGCTTTTTCTAGCTCTGCGGCAAAGAAAATAACGAATGCCGTGCTTGTTCTTGAATGGCTTTTTTGCTCCTTGGCAATGCTTTATTTTTCGCCAATAAGCGGATCCTGCATTATCATTCTTCTTGCATTGTTTTTTGCCTACTTTAGGCTTATGGCGCGGAATAAATTTGGCGGGGTTACAGGCGATCTTTGCGGATGGTTTGTCTGCATGGCGGAAACTATTGCTGCGGTTTCTTCTGGGACCTTTATTTTGCTTGGGTTTTAAATGTTGGAAAAATATCATATTGTATTTGCAATTTTAGCGGGCTTTGTTCTGGACTTTTTTATTGGCGACCCCCACTGTATGCCCCACCCTGTGCGCTTTATAGGAGCTCTGATTTCTCTGTTGGAAAAAGGGCTTTTAAATTCATCAGATACAAAAGCTAAGCAAAGGGGAATGGGATTCGTGCTTGTGTTTTTGGTGCTATTGGTTACAGGCGGCATAACTTTTGCATTGGTACATTTTTCTTACAAGATGCATTTTGTAGCGGGCTTTGCTATTGAGGTGCTTCTTTGCTACTGGTGCATTGCGGCTAATGACTTAAAAAAAGAAAGTATGAATGTCCTAAAAAAAATGCAGGCTTCTTCAATAGAGGAATCAAGGAAAGCGCTTAGCCGTATAGTTGGCCGTGATACGCAAAATTTAACGGAAGAAGAAATTGTAAAGGCAACCGTGGAAACCGTAGCGGAGAATTCAAATGACGGAGTGATTGCCCCTCTTTTTTACATGGCACTGGGTGGGCCTGTTCTGGGAATGCTTTACAAAGCCATAAACACGATGGATTCGATGGTGGGGTATAAGAATGACCGCTACCGCTTTTTTGGAACCGCTGCCGCAAGATGCGATGACCTGTTTGGTTTTATTCCTGCAAGGCTTAGCGCCATCTTTGCAATTGCCTCTTGCCCCCTGCTAAGGCTTAAGGCGGGAAATGCTTTTAGAATTTTTAGGCGGGACCGTTACAAGCATCAAAGTCCAAATTCTGCACAGACGGAAAGCGTCTATGCTGGAGCAATGGAAATTCAACTTGGGGGAGATGCTTTGTATGGTGGCATTTTGGAGCACAAGGAATTTTTGGGGGATGAAATACGTAAGCCCTGCGCAAAAGACATTAGGCGTTCGTGCAGATTGATGTATGCATCTTCCTTGCTGGCAGCCTTGGTCTTTTGCGCTGTAAGGTTTTTTCTTACGAGATAGAAATCTGGCAGGAGCGCATTGTTTCCAGTGCGGCTTCGTGTTTTGCGGGGGTAACGCCTGCACAGCATGACGGGTCTACGCTAATGAAAACTTCCGGCATTCTTGCCTTTAAGAGCAATGCGTTTGAGACAACGCAAATGTCCGTGCAAAGACCAACCAGTTCAATCTTTATTTGTTCAATGGAAGAAAGTTCAGAAATTGTCTGCTGCAATTCCATTGAACCGAATGTTGGCTTGTCTATAATGGTGGCATTTGCTTTTTCCAGTTCGGCTGCAATTGTGCTGTTGATTTGCCATCCGTGTGTGCCTTTGATGCAGTGTTCTACAGGCAAGTTTTGGCCTTCCTGCGTCTGCATATAATTTTCTGTATGCGTGTCGCGAGTTGCAAAAACGGCGCAGTTTGGCTCTGCGTACTTTGCAATTTTTTCTTTTACGTTTTGAACGATTGCCTGAGCTTCTTTTGTGCCAAGAGAACCGTCAATAAAATCATTTTGCATGTCGATGACTACAAGAATCTTTTTCATGGAACACCCTTTGTTATAAGACTTGTTAGAACCCTAGGTTACGAGGTAAGTATAGCAATTGTGCGGAAAAAAAACAATCAGCGGTTTAAAGGTGAATATAAGCCTACGCCGCCGTGTAAGGCCTTTAGTCCACGCGCTTGCGCGGGGATGAGCGTTAGCGAAGCCTGAAAGGGCGGTGGCGCAAAGGCCTGTTGGCCGAGTTAGCCAAGAAATAAAATGGTAGAGCAGACAGAGGTTCGTCCTGAAGATTACACTTAAATTTCAAATAAATTTTCTATAGAATATTGCGCGCTTTTGTGATAGTATATTGCATATTTAAAGACGGCGAAAAATGAGGTTTTTATGGAAAGACCCTTGATGTGCCTTACCCTTACAGGCAGCACTCTGGACGAAGACTTGGAGCTTCTGAACAAATACCGTAAGTATGTTGACATTGCAGAATTGCGGGTTGATTTTCTGAATGAGGACGAGCGTTTCTTTATAAGAAAATTTCCGCGCTTGGCGGGCTTGCCCTGTATTCTGACGATAAGGCGACGTGTTGACGGCGGAAAATATATTGAAGGTGAAGCCAGCCGCACTGTTCTTTTTGCAAGGGCACTTTCTTTTGCGGATTCTGATGCAAACAAAAATTTTAAGTACGTTGATTTTGAGGAAGACTTTCATATTCCAAGTTTGCAGGATGCGGCAATGGCATACGGAATAAAAATTATCCGTAGCGTTCACGATATGGAAAATCCAATTTCTGATATTCATTCGCGTTTGCGGCAGCTTTGCACAACCGGTTACGAAATTCCAAAGATTGCCTTTATGCCGCATACTCTTGATGACGTTACAAAACTTTTTGCCCAGGCTCAGGAATTTAAGGACAACAACCACATCCTTCTTGCAATGGGGCCGCTTGGTGTTCCCTCAAGACTGCTTAGTGCAAAACTAAAGAATTTTCTTACATATTCTTCTCCGCAGGAATGTTCTTCTTCTCTCCAGTCACTTGCGCATGTGGATCCTGTTACGCTGAACGACACCTACCACTTTAGCAAGATTGACGACAATACAAAAATCTTTGGCATTACGGGGTGGCCCCTTTCTGCTACGAACAGTCCACTCTTGCACAATACCGGCTACATGAACCACGACATGAATTCGGTTTACATTCCAATTCGTGCGGAAAAACTTAAGCAGGCATTTTATTTTGCAAACGTTGTTGGCGTGGAGGGAATGTCTGTTACGATTCCCCACAAGGAAGATGTTCTTGACGAAATAAAAGACATTGACCCTATTGCCCAGGACATTGGTGCATGCAACACTGTCGTTCATTCGCATGACTCTTGGCATGCATACAACACGGATGTTACAGGTTTTACAAGGGCGCTTCTGGAGTTTACAGGACTTAAGAGTCTTGCGCATAAAAAAGTTGCAATCATTGGTTCGGGTGGGGCTTCAAAGGCTATTGCCTATGCGGTAAAAAAGCTTCATGGTAATGCATGCATTTTTAACAGGACAATTGCAAGGGCAAAACTTCTTGCGGACAAGTACGACTTTAAGTATGCGTCTCTTTCCGAAGATTCTGGCCCCATGCTAAAAAAGTACAGCGACATAATAATTCAGACGACTTCGAAGGGAATGGGATGCCCGCCGCCTTCTACGGAAGAAAACGATCCGATTTTCTTTTATGATTTTACAGGAAAGGAAATGCTCTTTGACATTATCTATGTGCCGGAAGTTACGCCTGTTATGGAAAGGGCCGCTCGTGCTGGCTGCAAGGTTTGCAACGGATATTCCATGTTAAAGTACCAGGGCTACGAGCAGTTTGAACTTTTTACAGGGGTTCAGTATTAGAACTTGGTTACAATAAAATTAAGAGAGGAAATATATGGCAATTAATCAGAATGAACAGAAGGTTCTTGCGGCGGTAACTGCAATTGACACGCTTATAAAAGAAGGAAAAATTTTTAGCGGAATAAAGATTGGCCTTGGAACAGGTTCTACAGCCATGCCTGCGGTAAAGAGGCTTAGCGAGCGCATTAAGGACGGAACACTGAAAGACGTAAAGGCTGTGGCTACTAGCTTTCAGACAACTGTGGCCTGCCAGGAACTTGGCATTCCTGTTTACAGCATGAACGACATGACGATTGGCGGAAGCTTGGACTTGGCGATTGACGGTGCAGATGAGGTTGGGCCCGGAAACTCTTTGATTAAGGGAGGCGGAGCTGCCCTCTTGCGCGAAAAAATTATTGCTTACAATTCCAAGGAATTTGTTATTGTTGCGGATGAGTCTAAGGTTGTGGAAAGCCACGGAACGAAGTTTGCACTTCCTGTAGAAATTATTGCGGAGGCTCGTGTTAGCATAATCCGTGAGCTGGAAAAACTTGGCGCCGAATGCATTTTGCGCCAGGGGGTTCGAAAGGCCGGCCCTGTTGTTACGGACAACGGAAACATGATTCTGGACTGCACTTGGGAAAATCCTGTGAACGCTTTGGAAATGGAAGACAAAATCGATTCTATAACCGGCGTTGTGGAATGCGGATTCTTTACAAAAAATGTTCCGTCGGTTTTTGTTGCGCATGCTGACGGGACTGTGGAACGCAGGTAATCTATATAAAATTTTGGACGGTGATTTTCTGGACGCAGTCTTTAGGACGTAGTCCTGCTTGCTCTACCAATTTGTTGCTTGGCTAATTCGAGCGGGCATGCCTTTGCGTCACCGCCGTTCCGCCCTTCGCCTATTCGGCTCATACCGCTTGCGCGGTACTGCCGGGGCTCCATGGCGGCGTAGGTTGCTTTGTTTGTGCATTAGTGAACAGATGATTGTTTGTGTGTGTGGACGTTTATGAAGAAGATAAATTTTTTTGTTATATCTGTTGTAATATTTTTTACTCATTTTTCATTATTGTTTGCCATGCCCAATGATGAGAAAAAAGCGCTAATTAAAAAAATGGCAGAGTATCATTCAGCTAATAGGGTTGAGGATTCGTTGCTTTGTCTGGAAAAAATTCTTGCGGATAATCCTCGCGATGATGAAGCTTTGTATTACCGGGCATTCATTTATTTGGAAATGAACAAACCACAGCTGGCTATTGCAGATCTTGATACAATGCTCAATTCAGGAATCCGCGATTATGAGACGTTGCATCTTCACGGATGTGCGCAGTATGATTTGGGTAAATATGAAAAAGCGATAGAAGATGAGAGTGAAGCCATTTCCCTGAATGCCAATGCACATGAGTGTTATGACATGAGGGCTTCTGCATACAGGGCGATTGGTCAAAGGGATGCCGCAATCCGGGATTACAGCGCATCTATTTATTATGGTAAGCTTAGGGGAGTTGATTTAGGGAAGAATTATACGAACCGCGCATTGCTCTATCTTGAAATGGGAAAATATGAAAATGTCGTAGAAGATTGTACGGAAGCCCAGAAATATAATCCATCATATATAACCTTGTATCTTACTCGTGCGGATGCATATACAAAACTTAATAAGTATGCAGATGCAATTGCAGACTGTAACTATGTTATTAGTATTGCTCCTAATTCGTTAGAGGGGTTTCACTCACGAGGGAACGTATATATGGCTATGGGGAAATATAAAAATGCGGTGGCAGATTTTACTTCTGCAATAAAAATTGATAATTCAAATCCATCTCTCTATGCGCTGCGTGGAGTTGCATATATGAATCTTAGTAAAAACAAAAAATCAATAGATGATATAACATACGCAATAAAATTATCCCCTGATAATTCAGAATGGTATAAATTTCGAGCAGCGGCATATATAAAGATGAAAAAGAAACAAGATGCAATAAAAGACCTTGATTTTAGCTTGATTCTGAATCCTAATGATGAACAGGCAAAGCAGTATAGAAAAATTGCAGAGGAAATGTAATGCATTTTATTGCTGGCTCCTGTAATTGTCTTTTGCATGCAGAAATCAGAATTTAAGGAAGAGCAGGTTGATTTGTTTATAAAACCTAGAAGCAGATTGTTGTTCGTGGGGGACGGTATGAAAAAAAATATTTTGATTCTATTTTTTGTTTTTATGGGGCTGAATATTTTTCCCAAAGAAAAGCGTTATAGTTCTATAACAATTTATGCAGTTAACGAGGATGAGTTCCGTAGGTTCCCGATAAAAAATAGTAACATTGAAGAATATTACCAATGGATGTACAAATGCAAGGACTGTGTGTTTGATACAGACAAAATTGCGGAACATGCTTTCCCAAAAGATTATGACGGTGCAATAAATGTGCGGATAGATTTTGAGGGAAATGGAAAAGTAACGACATTTAGTTTTTATTCAATAAAGGAAATTAGAAAAGAATTGCAGCAGTTGTTTTTTTAGTGTTTTTATAAAGTTCAAAAACACTCCGGTTTTGGGGCTGCTTGCAGTGAAAATAAAACTTTTGCCAAATAATGCAACCCTTACCTCCCGCCCCCCCCCATGAATCCGGGAGTAGTAAGCAAGCTTTTTGACATTCCAAAAATTGCGTCTCAAATTGATTCATGGAAGTTTGAGGCGCGGAGAAAATGCATTCTGTAAAATAATCAGAGTGTCTTTTCTCTGCGAATGCATAAATGTTTTATGGACAAAAGCAATATTTTTGTCTACGCTATGTATAGCGTTTTTGCGGCATGTGAAAACGAGTTCCATTTCCCCCGCAAAATAGGTATTTGTCGGGGAAGGCGGAAATTGCCCCATTTTGGAGACAATTTTCAGTAAAAATTTTGTGAAAAGAGGAGTTTAGAAACAAAAAATGGAAAATTCCTGCCGGAAAAAACACAAACCGTCTCCCAAAAAATGGGTTTCCGCAGCCAGACGTACCGGATTCCGCAGGAATTCCGCTTTAATCCCAGCAAATGCCGGTTTGTTCCATTACGCAGGCAACAACCCGGTGCGCTATATAGACCCGGATGGGAGATATATACTGAAAATAAAAAATGAAGTGGTTAGAAAAAAATTATATAAACTTTATGATTCCTCTAAAACATTTAAACAACAGGTTAATAGATTATTGGAATCAAAAAATACGAGTGGACAGAAAGTCTGTCTTGTTATAACCACGCAAACTTCCAAATATGCTGGAAATACGGTGACAAATGATTCTGACGTTACAGAAGACTTAAATGTTCTTGGAATAGATAAAAACGGCAAGCCATTCATACCTGACAAAATATTAAAAGGTGAAAAAGATATTCAAGTAATCAACATCAATTTGGATTTGGACCGTATAGAAAGAAAGGGACTTGATTTTAATGAAGTGTTCGCGGAAGAAATAGCACATGCCGCAAATATACTTGATTACAAAAACTCTGACGAATGGGAGACGATTGCGAAAAAAGAAGATGAAGACTATGATTATAATTCACGGCCTCGAGAGATATACGCAAAAAATATTGCAAAAAAGATTTTGGAGGAATTGGAAAGTGCGAAATAAGATTGCAATAATTTTTTTCATCATAATAATTGGAGCTGTTTCTGCAGAGGCACAAGAATATAAAATGCAAGTTTGTGATGTATCAGTTTTAGAAAAGTATGATATCGATGCCAACTCACTGGCAAAGGAAACGTCCCAAAAATTTGGTTTAGACGATTACAAATATTCCATATATTCTACAGTCTTTATACAAAGTGAAAGAAATGACTCAAAAAATAAATTGATCCTGATGTATCTTGATTTTGATTTGGAAAATGCCTCTTATGATGATTTATTGCCACTTCATTATTTATGTCTTCTGATAACAGACTGGTCTGACAATGCAATAATTTATAAAGAATTCTTTAACTTGGAAATCTTTCCAAAAGAAGCTCTCATAAAGGTTTTTCCAGGATTAAAAGGAGGGCTGTAAAATTGTTTTCTTGCATGCGTATCCCTATCAACCTAAAATCGCATAAAAGGCGATTTGTCGGTGGTGGCGGGAAAATACCCCTTTTGGGGCAGTTTTTTCAAAGAAGCTTTATGAAACGACGAGTTTAGGGATCGGAAGCTGTGTTTTTATTTACGCTACATCTAGCGTTTTTGCAGCGTGTAAAAACAAGTGCATTTCCTCCGTCAAATAGGTATTTGTCGGGGAAGTGCGGAAATTGCCCCTTTTTTGGGGCAGTTTGCAGTAAAAATTTTGTAAGAAGAGGAGTTTAGGAACAAAAAATGGAAAATTCCTGCCGGAAAAAATACAAACCGTCCTCAA